>Ga0316604_10000044_pt1 | contig 220598 bp, 215 predicted proteins | sample OWC_soil_day20_C_FD_207650 | JGI IMG/M metagenome (GOLD analysis project Ga0316604, IMG submission 207650) | Wetland soil microbial communities from Old Woman Creek delta, Ohio, United States - OWC_soil_day20_CT | ecosystem: Environmental > Terrestrial > Soil > Wetlands | place: USA: Ohio... | reverse complement strand
TACTGTCGCAACCTACTGCGTTTGTCAAATGTGCCTGATACGTTCCGGCAGCAGTATAGGTTGTTCCGTTAAAGCTATAACTTTCACCACGACAAATCGAAGCATTAGTGGTAGAACTGCTCGGCTCACGAACAGTCAATTGCAATGTAGCGGTACTGTCGCAACCTACTGCGTTTGTCAATTGTGCCGCGTAAGTTCCAGCAGTGGTATAGGTCGTGCCGTTAAAGGTGTAACTGTCGCCACGGCAGATCGAAGCGTTAGTAGTAGAAACGGAAGGTGTTTTTTGTGTATACGTATTCGACAAAAAATCAATTGGGGTATAGTCATTATTGATATACGCACTATTAATGATATTTTTCTCCATCGACGCCCCTGTTGCGCCACCAAAACCATAATAGACATTGGCTCCATCAAAATAGGAGGCCAGATCATAGGTATAACTTAAAACGGGAGTGGCAGGACGCGTTGTGGTCGTGCTGATACGCACTTGCAATTTTGACCCGTCGTAATCAATCCACGAATAAAATGTTTTTCCAGCCGTTAAGTTTACCCCCGCACCAGTTAACACTGACGACTTTGCATAATATGTATTATCTGGATGTTTTACACTCCCCCCAAAATCTATCGCAATATGATTTATATCCGGATCACCATACTCTGAATTTTTATATGTATCATACTCTATCGCAATCGACTTACCCGGCAATCCCTCATAACCCAAGCCACCTCCAGATGCGCCCCAACTATTGGCATATTGTTGGATAATAAAGGCCAGCCCATCGGCATAAGACCCAGAACCACTATGTGTAATCGTAAAAGAGAAAAATGCGCTAAACTTAAATCCATTGGAATTACAAACCGTTCCGGTCCAGAACGCGGTTCCTGATTGATTCGTCACATCATCCGTCAACTGCAATTTATCATTCACAATGGTACTTGCCCCATTCAATGACCAATACGGACGATACGAAGCACCAAAATCAGGTGACAATATAGCAATAGGAATGCTTGCCGCTCTTACCAGAACGACACAGCAGACAAAAAGAATTATGGTTAGTTGGCGTTGCATTTACACTACGTTACTATTCTAAATAAAAATCACAAATCAACTCTATATGGCTACACAGCCATATATTTTCCAATCTCACTATCACAATACAAAATGTAGAAATGAGTCGAGGATACCTTTTGGTTGTAAAAACATCCCGGGATCCCTGCAGACCCTCTCGCATTTCAAAACAAAAAATAATTCAATTGATTTTTTAATCTCTAGATTGGTAATAACGTAACCGCACCAAACAATATCTTCAAACGAATGATCATTTGAAAAATCATTTGAGCTACCGATTTCTTTCTCTTAGAATAGAAGTAAATGCCTCTTTACCGGAGAGCATTCATACTCATTAGCAGACTACATAATTGCATCTCTGATCGACTTGAGTTGCCAATGCTACATACAAACAATTTTGCAGACTGTGGTATTAAAAAAAATAGGGGAATAAAGATTTCTCTTCAGAAGACTGAATCAAAAAAGCTAATATTGCTGAACAGTGAAACACTTCAACTGCCATACTGGATCGATTCGACACCAGCGCAAAACTCTCTTTAGGTAAGAATGGACGTAATGTCCAACAAACAATCGTCGTTCACGAGAATAAATTTAAGTTTATAAAAACATGATTTTTTCTCTTTCAAACGTATAGGATCACGCTCGAACGACAGAACGTTTCCCTTTCTCTGAGATCAAAAATACGACACATTTGATTATCCACAAAACATTTTGACCAAAATAATCCGCATCAAATGTAATTTAACTACTCCTGTCTGCAAATATAATATTACCAAATATAATTTTGTCAATAAACAACAATCCCCGATAGTATATTTAACCATACTACCGAGGATTGAAAAATAGATTACCTGCTATTTCGTGGAGCCGGCGGGAGTCGAACCCGCGTCCAAACGAGGAAGCAATACGCTTTCTACATGCTTATCTTCGCCTTCGTTTTTCGTGTACCGGCAAGACCGAAGCCACCAACCGTTACCTTATCCTCTGAATCTCATCGCACGCACGAGGCTACGTCCGACCATTCCCGATTTAGCTGCACCTCCTGATCAAAGAGCCTCGAGACCACGGCATTTGGGAGATGTCTCGTCCCGGCACTATCGCCGGGATAAAGCTTCAATCTACTATACTTCGATTAAGCAGCAAGAGCGTAGTTATTTTCGCCAGTTATAATTTTGAGCATCGAGATTTACGAGCCGACATCCCAGGGCTCGGCATGCTTACATACCTCTTCTACCCGCTGTCAAAACCAAGCGACCCCTAATTTAGAATCTTTCCGTTTGATAAACAAGCAAAAGTCAATTCAAAATAATTCAGAACCACACAGCACTCTATGCACCCTGAACCACTTCTTATTCTGGTGCAAAGATACGACATTTTTACCGCATTTATATCATCCATAAATTGCTTGCACTTTCCCAATATTACACAAAAAAATGAGCAGACTTTCATCTACTCATTCCTAATTGTTTATTGGCAATATGCTATTTCGCGTAGCTTACGGAACGGGTTTCGCGGATAACTGTAATCTTCACCTGACCCGGATAAGTCATCTCGTCCTGAATCTTCTTGGCGATATCAAACGAAAGTGTCTCTACCGATTTATCATCCACCTTGTCGGCACCCACAATCACGCGCAGTTCGCGACCTGCTTGGATGGCATAAGTCTTCTGAACGCCGGGATACGACAGAGCCAGATTTTCGAGGTCGTTCAAACGTTTGATATAGGCTTCCACAATTTCGCGGCGTGCGCCGGGACGAGCGCCTGAGATTGCATCGCACACCTGAACGATCGGAGCCAGCAAGCTGGTCATTTCGGTCTCTTCGTGGTGCGATCCAATAGCATTGCAAATATCAGGCTTTTCCTTATATTGCTCTGCCAGTTTCATACCCAACAAGGCATGTGGCAATTCCGGTTCGTCATCGGGCACTTTCCCAATATCGTGTAACAGACCGGCACGTTTTGCTTTTTTAGGGTTCAGACCGAGCTCGGCAGCCATTACCGAACAGAGATTGGCAGTTTCGCGGGCATGTTGCAACAGATTTTGTCCGTACGACGAACGGTATTTCATTTTACCGATCATGCGGATCAATTCCGGATGCAGTCCATGGATACCCAAATCGATAGTGGTTCGCTTACCGGTTTCTATAATTTCTTCTTCTACCTGCTTTTTCACTTTGGTCACGACCTCTTCGATACGGGCAGGGTGAATACGACCGTCGGAAACTAACTGATGCAATGCCAGACGGGCAATTTCACGGCGAACAGGATCAAATGCAGAAAGAACAATTGCCTCTGGAGTATCATCAACAATGATTTCAACGCCGGTAGCAGCTTCCAAAGCACGAATATTACGGCCTTCGCGACCGATGATGCGTCCTTTAATTTCGTCCGATTCGATATTAAATACCGTTACCGAATTCTCGATAGCAGCTTCCGTAGCAACACGTTGTATCGTTTGAATGATAATACGTTTGGCCTCTTTATTGGCATTCATTTTGGCCTCTTCCATAATCTCGTTGATGTAGGACATAGCACCCGTTTTAGCCTCATCCTTCAACGATTCGATCAGCTTATCTTTCGCCTCTTCGGCCGACAGACCCGAAATAGTTTCGAGTTGTTCCAACTCTTTTCGATGAAGCGTCTCCAACTCTTTTTTCTTCTTGTCCACCAGTTCGATTTGCGATTCAAGATTTTCTTTAATCGCATCTACTTCGGTGTTCTTACGCTGCAATTCACCTTGCTTCTGATTCAGGGTCATTTCTCGTTGCTGAATACGAACTTCGGCTTGCTGCATTTTAGAATTACGTGAAGCAACTTCTTTCTCGTATTCCGATTTCATTGAAACAAATTGTTCTTTGGCTTCAAGCAATTTGTTTTTTTTCAACACTTCAGCCTCGGCCTCAGCATCTTTCAGGATTTTTTGCGACCGGCCATTCAAGACAAAACGTACGACAACCCAAGTGGCTGCCGCAGTAATAATAATGGTCAGGACGACTAACAATATTGGACTCATAGGATTATTTAGGTATTAAATATAAAAAACGCATTGACTCACTGCCTTTTGTGGCACGAGCAATGCGGGAATATTGTTTTCTCAAAAGTATTGACGAACCTATTGAAGTTCATTCAAATATTTATCCAACTCCGTATTCAACAACTCCATTTTCTCAACCACCGGACCTACATTTTCTCTGTACTTCAGCTTTTCGGCCTCAATTGCAAAATGGTAGGCAGACATAACAAGCACCGATTCGTAAGGTAATTGAGCATGTCTTTCCCGATAAGAGTCTATCTTTTCTTTCAGATTTTTGGCAGCATTGCGATAAAGCTGTTCATCTTGCCTGTTGATTGTCAACGGAAAACGATGCCCTGCCAAATTGACATTTATGGTAAATAATTCGTCGTTCATTTGCTTTATTGATTCAGCAAATCAATACATTTGTCAATTTCCCGCACCAATTGTGAGATTCGTTTGTGAGCCAGTTCTCGTTCTGTTTCGCTACCGCCGGTAAACGTTTGCGCCAGCTTCAGATTCTCATAATCGGAACGTAATTCAAGAATAACTTTATGCGCTTGCATCAAATCCTCTTCTTTCTGCTGCAACTGCTCGGTTAATTGCTGATTTTTAGCTCTTTCATCGGCATGTAATTGCAACAGCTTGCGTAGTTTTTTCTCAAAGCTATCGATCAATGATTGATGTCTATTTGTCATCTTGAAAACAAAATCGTTGTCAAAGGTATATCGAATTTATGAATGAACAAAATTTTTATCTCTTTTTTTAATAGAATGCAAATAATTTTCATCACTAAAATTCACAAATCTTTATTCAACGCTTAAATATGTTAATATTGCATTTTCATCAGATTAGCCTTAAGTTTGCAGCATGGATCAGACGCTCTATTTTTTCAACCCCGAACACGACTTGGCATTGGCCAACAATGATCGGAATTTCAATGCTCCGCAGCAAGCGAAGAGACTGGCTCACGATTTGGCTTGTCTGCCATTGTGGTATGCTCCAACCAGCAGTGTTGTGTGGACTCCTTCACCAGAGGATCAATGGTTTGGCGCGATCCGAACACTCTTTCCACAAATTGCAGAATCCAGTCTGAGTACAACTCCCGATTTTTCACAAATCACCTCTCTGATATCCTGGGGCTGGGATACTGCCGCTTATAAACGACTGACACTGTCGGGTGCCGATCCTGATCTTTTACCAAGCGAACTGCAATTGAGCACCATCAGGCAATTATCTCATCGAAACATGGCCATCAAGGCATTAGATTTTATCCGAACCCATCAGTTTACTAATGCACCCCTACCACAGTCCGCGCAGGAGCTAACTTCAATAGACGCAGTAGAAAATTATGCTGCAAAATATGCACGCGTGATCTTCAAAGCTCCCTGGTCGGGAAGTGGCAAAGGACTCTGTTGGGTACGCGACAAAATGACCGACAGTCATCGCGGATGGTGCCGCAATATCATCAATAAACAGGGAAGCATCCTTGCTGAAAGGATTTACGACAACAAGCTTGATTTTGCAATGGAGTTTAAATGCAGCAACGGCATAACTGCCTTTGCCGGGTACTCACTGTTTAAGACCGAGAAGGGAATTTACCGCAGTAATTTCCTTTTGAGTGACCGTGGCATCGTTCAAAAGATCAACGATGCAGGCATTGAAACCACCCTTTTACGCTTCATTCAAAACTGTTTGCACGAGTTTATCGCTTCCGAAATTGCCCCACATTACGCAGGAATGCTGGGCGTCGATATGTTTGTGTACGAAGAAGACGGACAACGAAAGTTCCATCCTTGCGTTGAAATCAACCTACGCATGACCATGGGTTGTGTAGCACGTATTTTCTTCGATCGCTTTGTGAATTCATCCGCCACTGGACACTTTTATATCGACCACTATCCTACTGCCGGAGAATTATGGCAAGACCATCTGCAACGTCAATCCGACCACCCCCTACATGTTGCCGACGGACGCATCGCAAAGGGCTATCTTGCCCTTTCGGATATTCAACCGCACTCCCATTACCGAGCCAGGATTGAAATAGATAACTTCTCTTTTGTGTAAAAAAATTTGCATCGACTGTAAAGTATTTTTACACATTCTCCCAATCTCATTTTTCATAAAAAGCTATTATTCAAAGTATATTCTTTTTTGGCACAATTTTAGAGATAGTATTCCTAAAATTTAGGTTCAAAAGAATGAAGAAACCCTGCTTACTAATCGCTTTTTGCTTTATTCTCTCCTTTGTGTATGCACAAGAAAAGAGCTGGACGCTCTCCGACTGTATTCATTATGCCGTAGAGCACAGCAACGACAAGAAAAAACAGGAAGCTCAAATAGCAATTTACAAACAAAACTACAAAGAAGCGATCGGAGGACTGTTGCCATCTCTTAAAGCTTCGGCAGATGGTTCGTTCTCGTTCGGACGCGTATTGGACAAAGATACCTATCAGTATGTCAATACCAATACATTTTACAACGAATACCAGATCTACTCGTCAGTCACCCTCTTCGATGGTTTTTCGCAAATAACCAAAACCCGTATGGAACGGATGAACCGCTTGAAAGGAGAAGAACAACTCCGCCAATTGAAAGAGATGTTGGCCTACGAAACCATGGAGCTGTTTTTCAACGTTCAGTATTATCAGGGAACAGTTCGCTTGGCCAATCTGCAACTGGAAGAGAGCCTGGGCAATCTGAAAAAGGCCAAAAAGATGGAAGAACTGGGACTGAAATCGACTCCCGATATGGCCGAAATGGAGGCGCAAGCATCTCAAAACAGGTATTTACTTGTCAAACAACAGAATCTACTGGAGCAGGAACAAATCAAACTGCAGGCAAAGATGAATTATCCTATCAATCAAACATTTGCGATTGCCGGTTACGACTCGTTAATGCTGGTCGATTCTACAAAAGAGAATCCGTTAACCATTTACGAACAGGCGTTAAGCTTCTCACCCAAAGCACTTACCGCACAAAAATCGCTCAAGGCATCGCAAATGGCAGTCGGTGTGGCGAGAGGACACTTGTTCCCGACACTTTCCCTATACGGCGGATACGGCACCTACTTTACCCGGTTGATGAACGGATCGTCATACACCCCTTTCAAACAACAATTCAATGACAATCAGAGCTCCTATTTCGGACTTTCGCTATCCGTGCCTCTTTTCTCCGGGTTCTCACGTTCTGCCGAATTTCAACGCAGTAAGCAGCAACTAAAAATTGCACAAAGCGACTACAACGACACCCTCCGGTCACTTTACAGCGATATCGAACAGACGGTGGCCGATGCACACGGAACGGCAGAAGAATATCTGCATGCTCAAAAACAACGGGAATCGATGGAAACAGCACACCGGCTCAATGTAAAAAAATACAACATGGGAATGATTAGTGCTCTGGAATTGAGCACCAGTGCCAACCGGTTGTTACAAGCACAAGTGGAGGAACTGTATGCCAATCTGAAATACCAGCTAAAACACCGTTTGCTAGAGTATTACAAAGGAAAGTCATTCAATTGAGAATGATGAATTATTAATTGTAAACTGTTGACTGTAAACTGACACATTATGGATATTATACTCGAAAAGAAAAAAGGTATTAAAAAGAAGCATCTCCCCTATATTGGAGGGGGAGCCGGTCTGTTTTTACTGATTATATGGTTGATATTCGGTAGCCATGCCAGGCAAATGAATGTCGACAAACAAACCCTTGTTACGGAAACCGTCACACAAGGACAATTCAACGACTACATACGTGTCAGCGGACAGGTTGAACCGATCAATACTATTCAGTTGAGCGCTATAGAGGGCGGAATGGTATCCGATAAATTGGTGGAAGAGGGAGCTGAAGTACATCAGGGTGAAGTGATTGTCAAACTAAAGAACACAATGCTCAATCTCAACATTCTGGACAGCGAAGCCCAACTGGCAGAAAAGCAAAACTTTCTTCGCAATACCCTGGTATCGATGGAACAGGAACGCCTCAGTCTGAAAAAAGAGCGACTGCAACTCGACATGGATGTTGCCCGTAAAAAACGAAAATACGAACAATACAAGCAACTGAGTGGTGACAAAATGGTATCGAAAGAAGATTATCTGCAAGCGCAAGAGGATTACGAATTTGCTCTGAACAGTCGCAAACTGGTGGCCGAACGACAGAAGCAAGATTCCATCTATCGTTCCATTCAGGTGAAACAGATGGAGGAAAGCTTGCAAAATATGCGTAAGAATCTGATATTGGTCCGCCAACGGGTAGACAATCTTAACATCAAAGCTCCGGTAGAGGGACAACTTGGGCTTCTCGAAGTAGAGATAGGGCAATCGGTGGCTGCCGGTAGCCGCATCGGGCAAATCAGCGTGCTATCCGACTATAAAATCGAAGCGCTGATTGACGAGCATTATATCGATAAAGTACGTGCAGGACTAAGTGCTTCCTTCGAACAACAGGACAAAGGTTTTGCTTTGCGGGTGCGTAAAGTCTATCCCGAAGTACGCGACAAGCAGTTCAAAACCGACTTCGTGTTTGCCGGCGAACGCCCCGCAAATATTCGTGCGGGACAAACCTACTACATCAACCTGCAACTCGGGCAACCCACCAAGGCAACGTTAATTCCACGCGGATCGTTTTACCAAACCACCGGTGGACAATGGATTTTCGTACTATCAAAAGACGGCAAAACAGCAACTCGCCGCAACATCACCATCGGACGGCAAAATCCGTTATTTTACGAAGTATTGAGCGGTCTGCAACCCGGCGAAAAGGTAATTACTTCGGGATACGAAAATTTCGGTGATAACCAGAAATTATTATTGAAATAAAGAAAGATACCAGATGAAAGCAATTATCCGTAATTTTTTGTTTGTTCTGAAACGATTTAAAACCTCCAGTATCCTGAATATATTGGGCTTATCGGTGGCATTTGCCGTATTTACGGTAGTGTTGATTCAGACCAATTACAACCACAATTTCAAAACGTGGAGGTCTCCATTTCTATTATATGGTAATCGTTTCGTTCTACAGCTATAAAGCGACAACCAGCGATCCAACATACATCACAAAAAACACCCCGACTATTTGACTATTTACGAAAGAACTTTACGACACATTTTTAATCGATAAACACAATACCTTCACATGAAAACGTACTGGAAACTTGCTGTCAGAAATTTATGGAAACATAAAACAGTCTCCATCATCAACATATTAGGGCTGTCGGTAGGGCTGGCAGCTGCAATATTTATTATGATGCGCGTGTCGTATGAAAATAATTTCGATAAGAACTGGGAAAACTCCGACCGGATTTATCGTATTGCCTACAACCGATATCAAAACGGAGAACGGATTATGAGTAGTGCCCGTACGTTGGGAGGAATGGCTCCGGTACTGAAAGAAAAAATTCCCGAAATTCAGGGCAGCACACAACTCTTTAAGGATGTGGTTACCGTGTATAACGAAAAGACACAGATACAGGATATCAATATGTTTGTTGCCGATTCTACTTTCTTCTCGGTCTTCAAACTGAATTTTATCAATCAGGCCAAAGCCAATCCGCTCTCCGATCTTTATTCGGCAGTTATCTCCGAATCGGCAGCTTTAAGCCTCTTCGGGACTACCGATGCCGTTGGCAAATGGTTCAAAGTATGTCAGGGATGGCGGTTTGTGGTGATGGGTGTTTTCCGTAACCTACCCTCCGACACGCACATTCCTTTCGATATGCTGCTTTCATCGCAAACATACTCGCATTATTTTCAGAATTGGGACAATGACAAAGGCTGTGAGGTAATTCGGAATCCGAAAGCATACATCAACAACAGGCCGGTAACAAGTTGGAGCTGGGGATATAACGGTCAATACACATACGTGCTCGTTCGCAAAGGAACAGCGAAAAATTCTATTGAATCGAAGATTGCCCGCATAGCCCCTGCATACACGCAAGAGATTACGAAAAGCGGAGGAAAAGCGGAGTTTGCATTGCAGCCGATTACCGGCATCCATCTCGATTCGCATCTGGAGAATGAAATTACTACAAACGGAAACAAAACCAGCGTGTTGGTACTTCTGCTGATTGCTCTGGTTATTATCTGCATCGCATGGATCAATTTTATCAACCTAACGTTGATCCGGGCGGTGGGCTACGCAAAGTCGATAGGGCTCCAAAAGATTGCCGGAGCTTCCAAAATACAGTTGACACAGCAATTTCTGATCGAAGCCTTCATTACGAATTTTATTAGCATCGTACTTGCGTTGCTATTCGTTCTGTTGATAAAAAACATCTTTCTCTCTGTCAGTTCCATAGCTTCGATTACCTCAATAGAGAGCAAATATATTGCAGCATTGTGTGCATTCGTTGTGTGCGGCATTGCGATTTCCGGCTTATACCCTGCTTTTTATTTTTCCAAATACAACCCGACCGAACTATTCAAAAAAACACATATCGCAGCCGGCCAAACGGTGGACTTACGCAAATTCTTTGTGATCGTTCAATTCATTGCATCCATCTTTCTGATCATCTCCGTTTGCACGGTCTATAAGCAGATTTATTTTATGAAAACCCGCGATTTGGGAATCAATATCAATCAAACGCTTGTCACCTTCTCGCCTCCCACACAGATAGGCCGACCGCAACGATTGCCACAATTGAACACATACAAGCAAATGATCGAACAGATTCCGGGAGTACGGTCGATTGCCACCTCCTCTCTTTTGCCGGGCAAAGAAATCTTGTGGAAAAGACAGGATATCCGAAAATTGAACGATACGCCCAACACGGCAAAAACCTATGCGTATGCTTACATAGACTTTGACTTCATCAAAACGTTCGATCTAAAACTGCTTGCCGGAAGAAATTTTACCGAATCGGAAAATGAGAATTCTAACGGGGTTATGCTGAACGAAAGCGCCTTGCACCAGCTGGGATTGCGGGATGTTGGGGCAGCAGTCGGTTCGTTTATCCTGGTGGGCGACAAGCAATACCAGATTATCGGAATTGTGAAGGATTATCATCAGGAATCATTGCAGCATGAAATTATGCCGATCGTATATTTTTACGGATACCAGTGGATATCCGATATCGGGTATTATTCGATCAAAATCAACGGTACCGATGTCAATAAAATTATCAAACAAATAGAGGAGACCTGGAATAAAGTATATCCGGAAGATCATTTCAAGTATTTTTTTCTGGATAAAGAGTTCGACCGGCAATACAAGGCAGAACAATCGTTCGGAATCTTGTTTTTATTATTTACCGGATTGGCTATTTTTATTGCAAGCATAGGTCTTTTCGGGTTGACCATGTACACAACCAATCAGCAGTCCAAAGCAATAGGCATACGAAAAATCAATGGAGCTACAGTGTCTGACATCCTTGTGATGCTCAATACAAACACGCTGAAATCCATTGGCATCGCATTTCTCATTGCTTGTCCGATAGCGTACATTGCCATGCACAAATGGCTTGAACAATTTGCCTACAAAACGACACTTAGTTGGTGGATTTTTGCCATTGCCGGTCTCTTGGTATGTATTATCACCGCCATTACCGTCAGTTGGCAAAGCTACAGAGCCGCATCGGCCAATCCGGTAGATGCCATTAAACGAGAATAAAGACAGGTAACAGTTGGCAGTGAAAACTACCGGACAACGATATATGTTGACCTAAAACGAATAACTGTTGATTGGAAATGGATAATTGTCAACTTAACATGGATTCCTATTGACTTGGAACCAATAATAATCAACTTAATGATGGATATTTATTTACTTATAGTAGATATTTTTAGTTTAGAATGGATTACTGTCTTTTTAAAATGGTTTTTAATTGCCTTGGAATGGATAATAGCCAACAGTTAAAACTGTCGATAACTGATAACCGATAACTGTAATTATAATAGCATGATTAAGATTAATGACTTAAAAAAAGTCTTCCGTACGGAAGAGATCGAAACCGTAGCATTGAACGGTATCTCATTGGAAGTGGCAGATGGTGAATTCATCGCCGTAATGGGCCCTTCGGGATGTGGCAAATCTACTTTGCTCAACATTCTGGGACTGCTCGATAACCCGTCGTCGGGCGAATATTATCTCGACGACAAAGAAGTGGGCCATCTAAAGGAGAAACAACGTACCGAAATGCGCAAAGGCAATATCGGATTCGTGTTTCAGAGTTTTAACCTGATTGAAGAGATGACCGTCTACGAAAATGTGGAGCTACCGCTGATTTATCTGAAGGTGAAGCCGTCGGAACGGAAACAACGGGTGGAAGAGGCGCTTCGCCGGATGAATATCAGCCATCGGGTAAGCCATTTTCCGAATCAACTATCGGGTGGACAGCAGCAACGTGTGGCAATAGCCCGTGCAGTGGTAGCCAATCCCAAACTGATTCTGGCTGATGAGCCTACCGGTAACCTCGACTCCAAGAACGGGAAAGATGTGATGGAATTGCTTTCGGAACTGAACAAAGAGGGCACCACGATTGTGATGGTAACACACTCACACCACGATGCCGCCTTTGCACACCGCACTGTCAACCTCTTCGACGGCGAAATTGTGACGGAAATAGAAGGAAAACTGTAGACAATCTACAGTTATCAGTCTACAGTGTACAGTTAACAGTTAAAACTGCCGATAACTGGTAACTGATAACTGGTAACCGGTAACTGATAACTGATAACCGATATCTGAAAATGCCTATTTTTCGTCGATTATTGAAGAGCCGCTATTTGCGGATGGTAAACCTGTTGGGACAGGCACTGATTTTTGCCTCCCTACTGCTTTCGTATACCTATGTGAAGCATGAGTTGAATTACGATCGGTTCAACATCAATGCCGATCGGATGGCTCGTTTTATGATAAAGTGGAGTCAGGAACCGATAGTGGAGAGCCGGGTGTTTGACAACGGAATTGATGATTACCTAAAGCGACTCCCCGAATTGGAGCAGATTACGAAACTATCCAAATACTACTGCATCTCTTTCCTGAACAATGGGAAACCCGAGGTACTTAATAATGTATATTCTGCTTCGGCAAATTTCTTCACTACATTCAGCTATCCGCTGCTATCCGGCGACCGGAAAAGCGTTCTTAACTCGCCGAATAAAGTGGTAATCAGCGAAGCACTGGCACATCGATTGTTTGGAAAAGAGTCGCCGCTTGGGAAACCGCTCAAGTTTATAAACAACCGCAAAATAGCTGATACGACCCTGTTCATCAGTGGAATTTTCAAAGATTTTCCCGAAAATTCGCATTTCCATACAGAGATGATTTTGCCGCGTGAGAAAGAACAGGCCGACTTTGCCTATACTTATCTTGTTTTCAAAAACAAAAACACCGATCGGAAAGCTGTCGAACAGAAGCTGACAGCTATATTCAATAAAGAAAACAAGACAGAGGACAAAGCAACCGCCATTCTGTTGCCACTTACCGATATCCATCTGAAAGCCCATTACAGCTGCGAAATGGAGCCTAATGGGAATATCAATTTCATCTATCTGGTGGCAGGCGCCAATCTATTGCTCACGCTGATCATCTTTTTGAATATCTGGCTGAATGCCGGTCTTATTTTTGCTTCGCGCAGACGCTATTACCAATTACTGCGACTCAACGGAGCGACTACTGCCGTCATTTTGCGCGAAGAGTTTTTGTTGGCGTTGGCTTCTACCGGCGTTGCCATCCTCAGCGGAGCCTTGGTTGCCTGGTTGCTTTCACCGCTACTCCATGTTCCCCTGACCACTCTCTCAGTGGGAGAAGAATTGCTTTTGACGGTGGGCTTTTTCATTATCGTAACCATTGTTTCGCTCTTGCCGGTTCTGAGAAATATATCAACTACTCTTTTCACCAACAGTTCCATCACGCTCCGCCCGTCAGGACATTCATTGCCCGGTATTCGTTACCTGCTTACCATCCAGTATGTGGTTGTTATGCTCATTGTCATCCTTACATGCGGGATCAGCAAGCAAGTATCACTTATCATGCAAAAGCAGATCGGAGGTCAGGACAGTTGTACCATCGTGTTGCAGGAACAACCTTCTGCCGTAAAAGATCGCTTTCCGATTCTCAAATCCGAACTGCTAAAGCACTCCGAAATAGAAGCCGTTACGGCAGCCATGCAGCTCCCGGGCCAAGGCATTCGCGATGCACTGGAAGTGACCGTGGAAGGCAATAAAACACCTGTTATTACTAACTTATTGGTAGTAGGAGATGATTTTATTCCCTATTTCGGACTGAAACTATTGGCCGGGTCGCCTCTTCCTCCCGACAAATATACGGCACAGCAGCATCTGAGCTACATCCTCAACACGATAACTGGGAAACCCAATCCACAGGGCCTTTCCGAAGAATATGTGATTAACCGGAAAGCCATGGTCAATTTGGGGTTCAAGTCTCCCGACGAGGCCATCGGAAAAACGATTTCATTGGATAAAAGACATCAATTAAGTTACATTCCGGGGGGCAAAATATGCGGCGTAGTCGAAGATTTCACTTACACTTCCATCTTTGAGAAAAACATTCCGCTATTGATCTTTCCAATCGCATTTTACGCCCAATGTTTCATGATAAAGCTGAACGGCAATAACCGACAGAAGTCGTTGCAGGTATTTCTGGACACATGGAAGAGGGTCAACCCCGAATATCCGCCCAACTACATCTTTTTGAAAGACGAATACGGACGAGTGTATCACAACGAACTGAATGCAGAAACGCTGGTACGGCTCTTTTCGTTGCTCTGCCTGCTCATCACCAATCTTGGACTACTGGTATTCGTCTCGTTTGTGGTAAAAAATCGCACGCGGGAGATTGCCATTCGCCGTGTCAACGGAGCTTCTGTGTGGCAAATAGTACGACTGCTCAATTTCAGCTACATCCGCTGGATAGGGGTGGCCTTCGTTATTGCCGTGCCGGTGGGATACTATTTGCTACAGAAATGGCTGACAAATTTTGCTTACAAGACCACACTCGACTGGTGGATATTTGCGCTGGCAGGTGGGACGGTACTGATTCTCTCCGTCGGATTGGTATCGTGGCAAATCTGGCGAGCCGCAAACTTCAACCCTGTTGATAGTTTGAAAACAGAATGAATATATCTTTGTCCATCATTACCTCATCAACATACGCGCTCCGAATAATAAATCGTAAATTTTAATACACTATTACCTAATCATTAAACACAAACACGACAATGAAACGAATTACAACATCTCTGTTTCTGACAACAATTCTTTTGATAAGCTTCAATGTCCAGCTTTCGGTAGCACAATCGGCCTCTTTACCGGCCACACTCCCGCCTTTCCCGGAGGTTCCTCAACCGAAAGCGGAGAATAGCGTACCGATGGGAAATCAGGCATCCTTTCCTGAAATAAAGTTGGGCAATCTTCCTTCGGCATCGGGGCCGTTCAAACCCACATGGGAATCTATCGAGAAAAATTATCCCGGCGAACCGGCTTGGCTTCGCGAAGCCAAATTCGGCATTTGGGTTCATATCGGTCCGCAATCGGCAGGAGAGAGTGGCGACTGGTATGCACGAAGACTTTATGCGCAAGGCACATTGGCGAATAAAAATCATCTCAAAAAATACGGACATCCATCCGAAGTAGGCTATAAAGAGGTGCTTCGGGACTGGAAACCGACAAAACTTAATCCGGCCAAACTTACGAAAATTTATCAGGATGCCGGTGCCCGCTTCCTGATGATTCAGGGTGTACACCATGATAATTTCGATATGTGGAATTCAAAGTATCAACCATGGAATTCGGTCAACATAGGGCCGAAACGTGATTTAATAGGAGAGTGGACCAAAGCGTGTCGTGCCGACGGCATGCATTTCGGTATCACTTTTCATCACGAATACACCTGGTGGTGGTGGCAAACCGCCTTCGGTAGCGACAGTACAGGCGATAAGAGCGGTATTCCTTATGATGGAAACCTTACCCTAGCCGACGGCAAGGGTAAATGGTGGGAAGGGCTTGATCCCCGGTTGCTCTACGGAATCAATCTCCGCGAATACCAAGGGGTGTCAAAAGCAGCTTATACCGATTGGTCTCCACCCCGTCCGGGAATATTCTCCAATCATATCGATTATGCCAAGTGGTATGCTACGCAGTGGGCATTACGCATAATGGATGCCGTAGATAAATACAATCCCGACTTCATCTTTACCGATGGCACGGATCAGCAACCATTCAGTGGTAGCGGTACCGGTACCGGCATCAAAGCCGATGCGGCTCAACATGTTATTTCCTATTTCTATAACCGTGCTCTCGAAAGGCGTGGACAAGTGAATACCTTTAGCATCGTAAAATTCCGTCACAAAACCAATGGAACGGTTACAACGGAAGAGTTCGGTATTCCGGCCAATATCAAAACCGATCAGCCGTGGATAGGAGAAGCTCCCGTAGGTGATTGGTTTTATGCCCCGAACTTCACGTACGATTCGGGAATGATGATTCACTACATTATAGAAGCCATAGCACGTGACGGAAATGCAGCGTTGTGCATTGCTCCCCGACCCGACGGATCACTCGACAAAGGTTGTATAAAGATGTTGAAGGAGGTAGGCGTATGGATGCGCCGAAACGGAGAGGCTGTTTACGGAAGTCATGCCTGGAGCATCCCCGGAGAAGGAGAGATGGTAAACGGCAAGTTGAAAATGCTCCCGGGAGGTAAACTGGAACAACTTCATGCCGATTTCAAGTTCAACACGCAAGATTTCCGTTTTACTGTTGGAAAAAACGGAGCGCTCTATGCCTTTTGCATGACCGTACCGGTATCCGGAACCAAACTAAAGATTAAAGCATTAGGTGCAAACTCTGACAAATTAGACAAGCAGATCAAGACAGTAAAACTACTTGGATACAAGGGAATATTGCAATGGAAACAGGATGCTGATGGACTGGTGATTCATTGTCCTGCAAAAATGCCGTTCGCTACCTCCGTTGTATTCGAAATCAATTGACGATTAGCAGGCAAAAAGACTCAGTGCATGCAAATTATGAAAATCATTTTATTTCCGGCTAAACCCTTGTCATTCGTTTAGGTTCGACTTGATAAATTTGAATAATTTACAAGCTTATGGTTTTGAGGTCGTGTAAAGAGTAAGTCGACGTGAGGTTGATTTACTCTTTTTTATAGCTATTCATCTCAAAACAATACTACTAGACGCAACTGTCAACTGACAACCGTAAACACGGTTAGTCCTTCCGGCGAAGTGGAGTGAAGCAATTTGCCGCCGTGTAGGCGTAGGATATAGCGCGACACGCTGAGACCAATACCGTTGCCGTTTTCCTTGGTGGTAAAGAAGGGGATAAAGATATGAGGCAATACATCGGAAGGAATGGGATTCCCGCTGTTGCACACCTCGATATAGCTCCGTCCCGAAGGTTGATAGCCGTAACGCAGCAACAACTTACCACCCGTTTCGGGTATCGCCTCCACGGCATTCTTAATCAGGTTGACCAGCACCTGAAAGATCAGTCTCTCGTCGGCAACTATCGTTGCATCTTCATTTGCGGTTTCTATCATCAACGAAATATTGCGTTGTGTCATCGCCGGCTCCTCCAGCCGCACCGCTTTATCGAGCAAATGCCGTATGGGGAACGTATGCATTTCGGGCTTGGGCACTGCCGTAAACTTCCGGTACGACTCCACAAACGAAAGCAATCCACGGGCAGTGGAGTGAATGGTCTCGAATGCCTCGATGGTATTGTTGCGCAATGAATCGGCACTTTCGCTATCTTCCTGCGGCTGATGATGCAGCGTAAGCAGCGTTTCGCTCAGCGAAGTGATGGGTGCGATGGAGTTCATAATCTCGTGCGTCATCACGCGGATAAGCCGCACCCACGACTCCATCTCTTTTGTCTCCAACTCACTGCCGATATTATTGAGCGTAATTATCTTTATCTTTCGCTCCTTCAGCTTAATCTCCGACATACGCAGACTCACCTGCATCTCTTCCCGTTCGTTCGGAATGGTAATCTGGAGGTTATCGCCTGCCTTCATCTCCTTGAAAAGCGTCGGGAAGGTTTCGTTCACGCCTGACAGTTGATTGAGGTGGGTAAATACCGGCAATCCCAACAGATCGAGCGCAGAACGGTTCACTGTTTGTACATGCCAATGTTCGTCCACAATGACAATACCGGTCGATACGCTCTCCACTATCAGACTAAGAAACTTCTCATTCTCGATCACCGCCTTACGGGCATTGGTCAGAATCTCCTTGATGCGATTGAGCATGGCGTTCAGCTCTTTCTCGCGTCGCGACATACTACTTTCCGAGAAATGAAACGAGTAATCGCCGTTATCGAGTGCATTGAGCAGAAAAAGGATGTTCTGATTGAACCGCTTGTAGTACTGCCACATGTTGTGGAGACAAACCACCGCCATCAGACTGCACAGTGCAGCCCAAACCATCTTGCTTTGCACAACCAAAACAGCAGATGCAGCTACCGACATCACCAACAGAGCGGTGTAAGCAATCAGACGATATTGAATGGACTTAAACATATACAGTTGTCAGTTATCAGTTATCAGTTACCAGTTATCAGTTATCGGCAGTTTTGACTGTTAACTGGTAACTGTAGTCTGTTCACTATTTTTTGATTCTTGTGGTTTTCAGTATCGAGAATAATATTTTGGCAATGGTGTCGGCATCGGCATACAGACTATCAAACTGGTTTTGGTCTACATATCCGGTATCCTTCATAAGGGAGAGCCAATATTTCGCCTCCAGTATTTCTTTGTAGGCGATATTCATCTTTGCTGAAAAATCGGCATCCGAAATCGCTCCGTTGGCCTCCGTAATATTTGCACCCACCGAAGTACCACAACGCAGTAACTGTTTCGACAACACGTACTCTTGTTTTTCAATCATACACTTGTACAGATCTACAATTCTGATGGCAAATGCATACGCCTTCTCCAGCACCAAACTATCACTCATAATCTTTCGGTTATCAGTTATCGGTTATCAGTTATCAGTTATCGGCAGTTTTAACTGTTAACTGTTGACTGTTAACTGTTGACTGTACACTGTTCATAGTTCGTATTTCTTTATCTTGCTATACAGCGTCGGGCGGGTGATGCCCAGTTCGGCCGCAACCAGCGAAAGGTTACCGTTATTTCGTTTAATAGCATTGGCAATCAAGAGTCTCTCGGCATCTTCCAGGCTCAGTTTTTCGGTTTGCAGGGTTGCCTTCTCGTTCGGACGCATATAGAAATCGTCGGGCTGCAACGCGTTGCCTTCGCAGAGAATTACCGCCTTCTCGATGGCATGTTGCAACTCGCGCACATTGCCCGGCCACGCATAGGCTTTCAACTGTTCCATGGTTTCGTCGGCAAAGTGCAGATCGGGGCGGTTGTAGCGGGCACCGTATTTCCGGAGAAAGAAGGTTGCCAATTGCGGAATATCGCCCTTTCGTTCGCGTAAGGGCGGCACCTCTATATGGATGGTATTGACACGATAGAGTAGGTCTTCGCGAAACTCGCCCGCCTGCACTAACTGTTGCAGGTTGCGATTGGTAGCGCAAATCAGCCGTATATCAACCGGCACCGGACGGTTGTCGCCCACGCGGACAATCTGTCGCGACTGAATCACATGGAGCAGCTTGGCTTGCAGGGGATAACTCAGGTTGCCGATTTCGTCAAGAAAGAGAGTTCCTCCTTGTGCCGCCTCGAACTTCCCGATCCGGTCGGCCTTGGCATCGGTAAAAGCCCCCTTCACATGACCGAACAGTTCGCTTTCGAAGAGCGTTTCGGTCACGGCACCCATATCCACGGTCACCATCACCTTGTGCTTGCGTGCCGACAGTTCGTGCACCGCCCGCGCAATCACCTCTTTACCCGTGCCGTTTTCACCGGTAATCAACACGTTGGCATCGGTCTTGGCCACCTTCTTTACCAGTTTTTGCAACTCCTGCATGGCCGTCGAGCGACCCCAGCAGATGTCAGAATCGGCAGGCTCTGCAGCCTTGCAATTGTCCTGTTCCTTATGAGAAGCATTACCCTGCTGCATGGCCGCCTGAAGCGTAGCTACCAGTTTGGCATTGTCCCATGGCTTCACCACAAAATCGCTGGCACCATCTTTCAGCGCTCTCACAGCCAGTTCGATATCGGCATAGGCGGTAAAAAGCACTACCGGCAGCGCTGCATTCTGCTTTTTGATCTCCGAAAGCCAATACAACCCCTCGTTGCCCGAATTGATTCCCGCTGAGAAATTCATATCGAGCAGCACCACATCGGGCTGCACCTCGCGCAACTTCGACACCAACAAATTGGGCGAAGTAATCAACGTAACCTGCTGAAAATAGCTCTCGAGCAGAATGCGTAATGCGCTCAGCACATTCTTATTATCGTCCACCACCAGTATACTACCCGTCTTTGCCATTCCGAATCCTGTTTTTATAAAACAAAAATAGAGGTTTATTTCGGAACGACGAAATAGGAAGCTTTGGTTTTGCACTTTACAGCAGTAAAAGAAGGACACATGCAACCGTCTGTCGAATAGCATTCCTTCAAAAGCCCACCGATTCCTTAACACGGCTTTTCTTTCGGCACAACATCGCTCTATCTTCGGTGTCTCTTCGCTTTTATTACAGTATAATCACAGAGATATTACTATAATATCATAATAATATTACAGTTCTAATTATGAATCTGATATCTATTTATCATTTCATTAATTGCAAAATATTTATTTATTTTGCAAAGCGAATACAAAGTATAGGGAGACCGAAACAGCAACAAGGCATCACTCCGACTGCACAGAGATTCAATCGATTAAACGCATAAAAAGAGTTAGCGTAACATATTCATTTTAATACCCGAAAGTATGGCACGAGTAAAAGGCACAATTCAGATGACAGGCGGCATCAGCGGACTTTCGTTCTACACCATGAAAGGAAGCGACACCGTCTTTGTACGCACAAAAGGAGGTCCGTCCAAGCGACGGATGAAGGTAGGCGAAGAGTTTGCCGAGGTACGCAAGCACCAGAGCGAATGGGCAGGCTGTGTGAAGTTTTCACAAATAGTAAAATCTGCTTGCGGAGAGGTGTACCGACTGGCTGATTTCAACGTATCGCCGACATGGAACGGACTGGGTAAAAAGATTATGGCGCTGGATACGGATCACGAAACAGGCGAACGCTACCTACAACTGACCCGTTGTCCCGAAATGCTGGCGGGCTACAACCTGAACCGGAATTTCCCCTTCAACTCGGTATTGCGCAGTTCGCTACAGTTTGCTCTCGATAAAGAGAAGTTGCAACTCACGATAGAGATTCCGCGTATCAATACCGTCAACGATATTTACAACGTGCAAAAGCTACCCTACTTCCGGTTGATCTTTACGCTGGGCATCGTCACCGACATCGTATGTTATCCCGAAAAGCACTACTACAATTCCTTATCGGCAGGCAAACTATCCGGCGGAGCATCGCGCAGCGTAACAACCGAATGGTTTTCGGCACAAGACATTATCGCGGCACAGAGGGTGGAGATGGCATTCGACACGTACCCGAAAGCAGACGACCTGACCCAAGCGACCATCCTTGCCTCGGCAGGAATCGAGTTCGGCACGGCGGGTCTTGGCGGAACGATAGAGGCGGTGAAGAATGCCTGCTGCGGCAAGATTGTATTGGCGAAGTAAAAAGGACAGATAAGCAAAAACAATCTATTAGCTATAAAAAGACATCTGCCATAACCAAATAGAATTGCAGCTTTCGCAAAAAGAAAGATTGGTCATCTATTTTAAGAATCTCAAGAATGGCTTTCTGAGTAAATAATATCTATATTTGCATACACAAACTGCTTAAAAAAAACTCCTTGATGACAAACCCATTACATCATTTATTGTGTGAGTTAGAATTAATATCTAATGACGCGGTTATCTTTTCTGACAAAAATGACAAATGGGATATTGTACCTACTGAGACAAAAAAAAAATTGTCTAAAATTAAGCCTGATGCAGTGTATGTACATAGCAATATCCCTTTTATTTTATTCTTTGATCTTACCGATAATTTCGACCTCAATAGAGAAAAGGAGATGCACAAGCAAGTTTGGTCATTTGATCAGGCTCCACTGATGTTTGTTATAAAAAACGAAGACATTAAAGTGTATAACGCATTCGCATATGAACGCAATATCAAAGATGATCATTCGGGAAAGTTGGAAGAATTAGCTATAGAATCTGATTCAATAAAAGAAATATTCTCTTTTTGGAATCTTGAAAGTGGCAACACATGGACAATCCTTCAAGAACATTATATCAAATCAAAAGGACGAAACGAATATAAGAAAAGAGTTAATCAAAAACTGTTTGATAACATAAAAGCGGTACGTGCTAATTTGGAAATTGAATTATCAAGTGATTTTGCAAACACTTTAATACTTCGTTTAATATTCATTCGCTATTTAATTGACAGAAATGTTCAAATTAATTCTAAATACATCTCCGGCAATTCGATTGTAGAAAAAAGAATTAGTTTCAGTCAACTTATTAAAGACAGTGTGCGGCTCAATGCTTTCTTTGAAGAGCTTAATCGTGTATTCAATGGCGTGTTGTTTAAAGAAAACATCGTTATCAGTGCAAATCAGGCAACTTTTTTATCTTATGTTTTTGATGAAAAAGAGAATAGACGAGACGCTACATTGTTTGATGATACTCCGGACTTCTATTTTGACATTTTTGATTTTAATATTATTCCCGTAGAATTGATAAGTGGAATTTATGAGAGTCTGATTACCGAGGAAATCAGAAATTTGGATTCTGCATTTTACACTCCACTATTTTTAGTAGAACATATTCTGTCACAAACGGTCGATAGATTTCTTGATGAAGAAAAATCGGAATGTAAAGTTTTTGACGCTTCAGTTGGATCCGGAATTTTCCTTGTTCAAACATTCAGAAGAATGGTCGAAAGAGAGATTGTATTGACTAGGAAATCGCATCTTTCCAAAAAAAGATTATCCGAAATAGCGACTAAAAACCTGTGGGGAATCGACATAAATCCGGAGGCTTTAAAAGTTGCAAGATTTTCTATTTATATTGCCATACTAGATTATGAAGAACCAAGTTCCATTATGGATGAGTTTCATTTTGGCGATTTAAATCTTTATGAAGCTGATGTCTTTGAATCAGATAAAAATCATGTTTTAAATACAATCGTAAAAGATCAAGAATTTGACTTTATACTAGGAAATCCGCCATGGAAAAAAGATAAAACCGCCAAACATTTAGAATGGGTAAATGAAAACAACATTTATGGCAAGAAAGTAAAAGGAGAAATGGAAATTGCGCAGGACTTTTTATTAAGAGTTCGGGAGTTTACAAACGAAAAAACCATTTGTTCATTGATTGTTTCAAGTCCGATATTCTACAACATATCATCAACTGCTAAGCAGTTCAAAGAACAATTTCTTACATCTGTGGACGTAATCAATATCTTTGACTTATCTCCCGTTCGCCGCTATATTTTTGAAGGAAGAAAAACTGAAACAGACAAAACAACTGGTAAAAGGACATCCAAAACAATCAGTAATCCTGCATTAGTAATAACTTTTAAAAAGACATCAGGAAATTATAGAGAAAGTCTTATTGAGCATACTTCCGTTAAATCAAATATTTTCACCAAACTTTATAAAGTACTTGTTGTAGAAAAGTTCGACAGAAAACGTATTAAACAACATTACTTTATTGACAACTCATGGATGTTTAAAGTAGCTCTTTATGGGAATGCTTTGGATTTTCTTTTACTAAAGAAAATTGACTGTGAGAATAAAATTATTGACGCAATAAAGAATCATCCTAAAGGAGCAGGAATCCTAAAAGGAGGATCTGAATACGAGGAATATAATGCCATTACAGACAAACCAGTCTTAGAAAATGAAGACATATTACCTTTCTACACAACAAAAGACAATGCTGAAGAATTAAAAGCTCAAGATTGTCATATTAAAAGTGGAAGAATAACAAATCTATATCAAGGCAATCAGATATTAATCAAGGAACAAGCTAAAGATGAATCTGATTTAGTAATTTCCTTTTCAAAAGATTATGTTTTTAGAAAAGGAATTTTTGGCATCTCATCAAAAGACTCTAATGACATTTATAAAATATATGCATACTTAATTTCGGATATTTACACATACTATATATTTATTTCTTCTTGTGCTTGGGGAGTTTCAACCCGTCCTCAAATACGATTTAAAGAAGAATTTTTATCATTCCCCTACGTTGAAGTAAAGAATAAAGAAATTCTAATTCAACTCGTAGAAGATTTCTTATCCCCACTTAAAAGACATTATTCACAGGACTTGCCAATGGGAGAACCTCCCATTAATCTCAAGGCTAAGCAGAGCATAAATAAGATTATCAATGAAGCCTATAGAATCAATGATGGGTATGAAAAAGATATTATTGATTACGTTCTGAATGTATCCAGATACCAGTTTCAGGAGAGCAAACAAGATAGAATTACACGTAAAGTATCTAACAACGAGACTATTCTTTCTAATTATGTGAATGTGTTCTTTTCCGAATTGGAATCCATCTACTCTGACGAATATATTGTTGCTGAAATATATCATCTGGATCATTTTATCGCAATTAATTTTGTCTTTACTGAGATAGAACCAAAGAGTAAAATTGTTTGGATCAACGACAAGACTGATGAAAAACAAATATTGGAGAAAATAGCCAAAACGAGTTCTGTTTCTAAAATATCGAAAGAAATATTTATCCAGAAAGACGTTAAAGGCTTTGAGCAGGACTCTTTCTATATCATAAAACCAAACGAGTATAAATGTTGGCATCGGGCAATGGCATGGTATGATGTTTCTGAAATTAAATCCATGATTGAAGATGACGAAATAAACTTACTAAATGAGCTTGCCAATGTCTGATAGTTTACGCCAATTTAATCTAAAAAGAAATCACAGCATAGTTCAACATAGAATCAAGACAATTCTATGTTACGTCATCGATAACTACAAACTATTGGTAGCAGATGGAACTAAGTACGATTTATTAAAAATAAAAGAAACAAGTACTTATAAAGTTGAAGATTATTTATCAAATGAACTTGTTGACAAATATCTAAAAATGAATCTGCATCTTATCAACAACTCTCAGTTGAGCAAAATTATTATTACTAAACAATCTGAAGAACAATACGTTGATGTCATTAACAAAAAAAATAGACCGGATAAAATAGACATTTATATTACCAATCTGAACATAAACAGATTTCTTGAAGACAACCCTGTTCAACCATATTTTGCAATTGAATGTAAAAGAATCCGAAAACAAAGTTGTATCAAAGAATATGTTTCAGATATACGAAAATTTTGCAACAGAGAATATAAGTTTACACGACTTCCATTCGAAGGTCAAATAGCATTCATTGAAAATCCAGAATATGATCCTGCATATGTTTCAACTGAGATAAATAAAGAATTACTGTCTCGAAACGATATAACTACGAAGAAATTTCTGGAGAAGGAATTGTTTCATTGTGAATTCAATGAGAGTTATCATTCAATTCATGTGAAGAACTTTGTTCCCAATAATTCATTTTCAATCTATCATTTGCTATTTAATTATCAGACACTGCTTGTTTAAAACAGAGTTCTGCCCTTAATAACATCAATGATTATCTCTCTTGTCAAATTTGTTACATTTGTCGGAAGGGCACAGGACCGATGTCTGCTCTATGTTTTCAGGTGCGACGTATACTATGCCGAAATCCCGGAAGAGGAGCAGGAACGTTCCAAGCTACAATGGTGAAATTGGAAACAGAGATAAAAAGTCAGCTATTTAAAACAACAAAAGCTCTCCTCGTTGAAAAGCCTTTGCCATTATTACACAGGAAATATCTACCGCTCCTCGTCGAAGGTATCTTTCAATACAGGTATCCCGATATGAAATTTAACGGCCAAAAGGCGGATCATAATTACAGACAGGGCTGAAAACAGCTGTGTCATTCCCGAAGGCATTCCAAGATACGAGCAGATCATAAAGACAATACCTCCCGCTACACAAGCCAATGCATAGATATCTTTGCGGAAGATAAGCGGCGTTTCGTTAATCAGCATATCCCGAATCACACTCCCGATGGAACCGGTAATCATCCCCATCACGATAGCCACCCAAAAAGGAAAATGTGCATCGAGCGTACGTTCGATACCTACCACCACAAAAAGGCCCAATCCGATGGTATCGAAAATAAAGAAGGAATTTTCGAGTTTGACCAGGTACTTACTGAAAAGAATGACCACCACAAGAGCCACTCCAGTCACAATCAGGTAAGAAGGTTGGTGCATCCAAAAGGGAGAAACTCCCAGCAGCACATCTCGCGTAGTACCTCCTCCGATGGCAGTCACCAGACCCACAATATAAGCACCAAACCAGTCGAACCGTTTGGCTGCGGAAAGGCGAATGCCGCTGATAGCAAAGGCAAACGTACCTAAGTAATCGATTAAGTCGATCAGATTCATAGAAAAGAAATTTTAAGGAAAACTATTCTACCTCTTCTCTTTCGAATAGTTGCAACAGCATTGGCTGTATGAATAAAAGGCAGGAACCGGTTCAGTTTCGACCGATTCCTGCCCCTTGTACGTATATTATCCGAATTATTTGCTTACGAAACGAAAATGCGACCCGAAGCGTTCGAAAGCCGCTTGTTCGAGAGCTTCACGATGATCGGGATGAGCAACACTAATCAACAGTTTGGCACGTTCCTGCAACGTTTTACCATAAAGATTGACTGCACCGTATTCGGTCACAAACCAGTGCATGTGGTTACGCGTTGTAACGACACCAGCACCCGGAGCCAATACCGGAGCAATTTTGCTAACGCCCTTATTGGTCACCGAAGGCATAGCAATAATAGCCTTACCACCTTTGGAACGCGATGCACCATAAACGAAGTCGATCTGTCCACCTACACCGGAGTAGAACTTAGTACCCAGCGAGTCGGCACAAACCTGACCAGTAAGGTCAACCTGCAAAGCCGAGTTGATAGCGGTCGTTTTCGGATTCTTTGCAATCAGGAACGGGTCGTTAGTGTAACCTACATCCATCATCAACACCTGAGGATTGTTGTGAATAAAGTCGTACACTTTCTGCGAACCCATCAGGAAGGTCGATACCATTTTACCTTTGTCGATTCCTTTGTTAGCCCCGTTAATCACACCACTTTCTACCAATGGAAGCACACCGTCGGCAAACATTTCGGTATGAATACCCAAATCTTTATGGTTACCCAGCTGAGCCAAAACGGCGTTAGGAATAGCACCGATACCCATTTGCAAGCAAGCGCCGTCTTCAATCAGTTCGGCACAATGCAACCCGATTGCTTTTTCCACTTCGCTCGGTTCGCTAAAGTGAGCCGGTTCCAGAGGGGTATCATCTTCCACGAAGATATCGATCATACTCATCGGAATCATTGCCTGACCGAAAGAACGGGGAACATTTTTATTCACAACAGCAATCACGTGATCTGCCGTTTCAACGGCAGCTAATGTAGCATCGACCGAAGTACCCAGCGAAACATAACCGTGTTCGTCGGGAGGACAAACCTGAATCATGGCAACGTTACATTTAATGTAACCGTCACGATACAAACGCTGTGTTTCACTCAAAAAGATAGGAATATAGTCGGCGACACCTGCCTGAACGGCTTTACGCACATTAGAACCGACAAAAAAAGCATCGTGTTGGAAAACTCCTTCGTATTTCGCTTCTGTGTAAGGAGCAGGGCCTTCGGTGTGCAAGTGATGGATATGCACATCTTTCAATTCGCCTGCATCGCCACGAGCACACATGGCGTTAATTAAACACTGGGGAGAACTAGCCACACTGCTCAAGTGCACGTGATCGCCCGACTTGATAACTTTAACTGCCTCAGCCGGAGTAACTACTTTGTAGTTTTTTGTTGTCATGTTTGATATATCTAATGGTTTAATGAATCGTCAAAACATTGAAATGCAGGAAATTACAGATACGCACAAACTATAAAATTCGCATTGCAAAGTTATTTCTTTTTCGTCATATCACCATTGATAAATAGCACATTGACCTCACATTTTAAGACTTTTTATTCCACTGCAGCAGCAAATTCTTTCAACACGGCAATCTCCTCTTTCCAAAGCGTTTCGTCAGGAGTTTCCAGAATAATCGGAATATTGTCGAACCGTTTATCGGCCATAAAGCGTTTGAAAAAATCGATTCCGATATACCCCCTCCCCACACTATCGTGACGGTCGACACGCGTGGCTAACTCTTTCTTCGAATCATTCAGGTGAATGCCGCGAAGATAACCGAAACCCACGATCTCTTCAAATTCCATCCAAGTCTTTTCGTATTCTACCGGATCTTTCAGATTATAACCGGCCGTGAAAGAATGGCAAGTATCGATACAAACACCCACGCGCGTTTTATCATCGACCTGCGCAATAATATCGGCCAAATGTTGAAAGCTAAAGCCTACATTACTTCCCTGACCTGCCGTGTTTTCGATCACAGCGATCACTCCTTGGGTTTTGGACAGCACAATATTGATGGATTCGGCAATGCGTGCCAAACAATCCTGCAACGAGATTTTATTCAAATGCGATCCCGGATGAAAATTGAGCAATTTCAATCCGAGCTGTTCGCAACGTTGCATCTCGTCGAGAAAAGCCGTCCGCGACTTTTCCAATCCCTCCTCCTCGGGATGTCCCAAATTAATAAGGTAACTATCGTGCGGTAGAATATATTCCGGTAGATAGCCAAATTTCACACAATTCTCTTTGAACGCTTTAATGCTTTTAGTCGACAGGGCTGGCGACACCCATTGACGCTGATTTTTGGTAAACAGGGCAAAAGCATTTGCCCCAATTTCGGCTGCGTTGACAGGTGCGTTTTCCACTCCACCCGATGCACTCACATGTGCTCCGATATATTTCATAGAAATGTCATTTAATTAAAGAACAACAAAAGTAATACACCGGGATGCGGAATCCAAATATTATCGTCTGCAAACACATAAATACCGTTTGTCTCCTTTTTTCTTCAACACGCCAAAAGCCGAACCAGTTTTAGTTTTATTTATACACTACAATTACATTCTCGCGCATCATCACACTGCATCCGTATCTTACTATACGTCAAAGAACAACAGCATTTTCATTCCTTTTGAGCAGAATATCAGTTAAAAGTCAGCAAAAAGTTTTGAAGTTTCATATTTTTCGTATCTTTGTAAACTATTTTCTAAATGTTATGGAAAAGATAGACAATCTAGATCGCAAAATATTAGAGATCATCACGCAAAACGCCCGGACTCCGTTTAAAGACGTAGCCGAAGAGTGTGATGTATCACGAGCAGCCATCCACCAACGGGTGCAACGGCTGATTGACATGAAAGTGATAACCGGCTCGGGATATTATGTCGACCCACGGGCTCTCGGTTACAGCATGTGTACGTATATTGGAATTACACTTGAAAAAGGTTCGATGTACAAGGAAGTCGTTCCCAAGTTAGAAGAGATTCCTGAAATTGTGGAATGCACTTACACGCTCGGACCGTACTCACTCCTGATTAAAATGTACGCGCAGAATCCGGAACACCTGCTTGAACTCCTTAACGGACAGATACAGGAAATTGACGGAATCGTTGCCACCGAAACGTTAACGGTACTCGATCAACGCATTCTGCGTCAGATTCCGATATTGAAAGAGTAACATCACGCTCAATAACGCAAAAAAACCTGCCTGGCTAAGCTCGCGGCAGGTTTTTTTTGTTTTGACCGCTCTTCAATACCGGAAACGTTTGCAAAACATGCACATTGCTTTTTACAACAATAGAAAGGAAAATAGTTCAACAAAGACTATCTTTGCATTCTAAAAATTTGACATACAAAGTCATAACCTTAACTATGCTATGCAAAAGCTCCTCTTTGTTTTATTTCTACTGTCCTGTAACACTTTTTTACTGATAGCTCAAATCGAGCGCATAGAACCGGCCTGCTGGTGGATCGGCATGAAAAATCCGAATCTCCAACTGCTGGTTCACGGAAAAAATATCTCCACCTATCAGGTTTCCATCAACTATCCGGGAGTGAAAATAGTCAAAGTAAATAAAGTGGAAAATTCCAACTATTTGTTTGTCGATCTTACCATCGACTCTAAAATAGCCCAAGCAGGGACATTCGACATCAAACTCCAGCAGAATGGAAGAACAGAAGACTCATACACATACGAACTCAAAAGTCGAAGACCCGGCTCTGCCAACAGGCTAAGTTTCACCTCTGCAGACGTAGTTTATCTGCTCATGCCCGATCGTTTTGCCAACGGCAATCCATCCAACGACAATGTAGATTCGCAACCCGAAAAAGTCAATCGCGCCCTAAACTATGGACGTCATGGCGGGGATATAAAAGGCATTCAGGATCACCTCGATTACATCCGGCAACTGGGAGCAACTGCCATCTGGAGCACGCCTTTGCTCGAAAATAATTACACCCAATACACCTATCACGGCTACGCCATCAGCGATTTCTACAAAGTGGATCCTCGCTACGGCAGCAACGACGATTACGCAAGGCTGATTGCCTCGGCTCATCAAAAAGGGTTAAAAATAATTATGGATATGGTTTCCAACCATGGTGGAATCGGAGCATGGTGGATGAAAGATCTGCCGATGGCCGACTGGATTCATCAATGGCCTACCTTTACCCGAAGCAATCACAAAGCAGTCACTACAAAAGATATACATGCCGCACAATGTGATATAAAACTGGATCAGGAAGGTTGGTTTGACACCACCATGCCAGATATGAACCAGAACAATCCCTATTTCTGGACATATTACATTCAGAACAACATCTGGTGGATCGAATTTGCCGATCTGGATGGCATCCGCATGGACACGTATCCGTATAACGATCGCAACGCGATGTCGCAATGGGCAAAGGCCATTCTTGATGAATATCCGCAGTTTAATCTAGTAGGCGAAACATGGCTCCATAGCTCGGAAGACATCGCATTCTGGCAAAAAGATGCCGTCAACTCACTGCATTACAACTCCAACCTGCCCACCCCAATGGATTTTGTAATGAACGATGCCTTATCGACCTGCTTCAACGAACAAGGAAACGGATGGAACGAGCAAGGAATGAATCGATTGTACAACACCATCGCCAAAGACTATCTCTTTGCGAACCCCAACAATCTCTTCATTTTTACCGAAAATCACGACACCCAACGATACAACAACACTCTGAAAGGCGATCTGGCAAAATACAAAATGGCACTTTCTTTTCTAATGACTACACGAGGAATTCCTCAAATTTACTACGGTTCCGAAATCGGGATGAGCGGCGATAAAAACAAAGGCGATGGCGACATCCGCCGCGATTTTCCGGGTGGATGGACTGGCGACAGCATCAACGCATTTACCCCACAAGGGAGAACTGAATTTCAGAAAAACTACTACGAATTCACTTCCAAATTGTTGAATTGGCGAAAAAGCAAGGAAGTAATTCGCACGGGGAAACTATTACATTATGTTCCAGAAAATGATATTTATGTGTATTTCCGTTACAACAAAAAAGAGACCATCATGGTAATTTTGAATAACAATGATGTTCAGAAGATCTTAAAAACCAACCGTTTTACAGAAGCACTCAAGCATTTCAAACAAGGCATCGATGTAATAACCGAAAAAACGTATGCTCTGGCTCCAGATCTGACCTTACCCCCAAAATCAGCTTTAATATTAGAACTTGAATAGCGAAACCTCTTTAAAGTAAAAAGTGCAGCAAATAATCATAATGTGTTGCACTTTTTACTTTGTTTTACGTACAGTCAACAGCACCATCCGTTTATCTGCAAAATTTCACTTAACTTTGCAGTTTGTGATAATTATCCTCCAGTTTTATTTCAATTTGATGATAAATGTTGATGATGAATAAGAGATTCTTGATTGCCCCTTTGATTTTAACGGTAGCTTTAAGCTCCATGTATGCCAACAAAACCATTTTTTCGAGAGCCAACCGCCTGTTCCGTCACGGACAATTCAGTTATTTACAGCAATTGGACGATTCACTACGACGCACAGATCCGATTAAAACAGGCTATTATCAAATTGACTCTCTGTGTGAAATTGCCTCTCGTATTCAATTGGATTTCAGTCTTTCCGAACCAAAAGCCGAAGCTCAGATCCGAACCAAAATAGGACCTTTCACCTTGGCTGATAAAAATACATGGGAAAATAACGACTGGCTGGAATATAAAATCATCGACGGACAAAAAAGATATTTCAACCGTGCCGTAAGCAATCTCAAACTCCGTCTTAATCAATACAACGACAGTGTCAGTCACAGGTCAACGCCGATTGACTCACTCACCGCTTTTCGCCTACGACACACGACACAAGTAATTACACAAACGACTCAATCTGGAACATTATCAACACCCGTTCGGTTTACGCTCACCTACTCCGTATCCGTAAAGCCTGACGCTGTTCCTGCCGGAGAAATCGTACGTTGCTGGTTGCCCTACCCCAAAGAAAACCGTGCTCGTCAAAACAACATCAAGCTACTGGAAACCTCGCAGCAAGAATACCAACTTTCACCCGATTCGGCAGGACATCGATCCATTTACATGGAAAAGAGAGCAATAGCCGGCAGACCGACAGATTTCAGAATCAGATTTTCATATACCGGAGCCGCTCAATATTTCGATCTCGACAAAGTAAACATCTCCGCTTACAAAAAGAAAACGATCCTCTATCAACAATATACAGCACAACAAGGACGTCACATCCTCTTTACAACACACATCAAGTCATTGGCAGATAAAATTGTAGGAAAAGAAAAACATCCGGAGAAAATAGTTCAGAAACTGTACGAATGGATTAACGCACATATCATTTGGTCGGGAGCTTTGGAGTATTCCACCATGGATAATATTCCTGAATATGTATTGCAACATCGAAGAGGCGACTGTGGCATGCAAACTCTTTTGTTTATAACCATGGCTCGTTACAAAGGCATCCCGGTAAAATGGCAGAGCGGATGGATGTTACATCCCAATAAAGTTAACCTGCACGACTGGTGTGAAGTGTATTACGAAGGAGTCGGCTGGGTTCCTCTCGACATGTCGTTTGGATTACAACCGACGAACAAACATCAGCTTCGTTACTTTTACATGAGCGGCATTGATGCATACCGGCTTATCGTCAACGACGACATCAGCGTTCCATTTATTCCAAAAAAGGAATATCTGCGCAGTGAACCCGTTGATTTTCAAAGAGGAGAAGTGGAATGGAAAAAAAACAACCTCTATTTCGACAAATGGTCGTACCATATGGATGTCGATTATCAGAAATAAAGAGAACCCGGAACGGGGGAATGTATCCCTTGTTCCGGGTTTCTGTATCAATGTGTTTTCTTGAATTTCTTATTCTCCTGAACCATAGCAAAAACAGAAAAGACAGTAAATATAGTTACTGCTGATCCGGCTCCGACTAATAAATTCAGTTTATCTTCCGGTTTATCCAGCGGAAGTACAAAAATGATAATTAATGCACATAGACTCATTATTCCTAAAGCCAGTGCAATAGTAATGGTAATTTTTCCTCTTGTAGATTTCATAGCGTCCTGTTTTGTGTAGTAACACGTCGCGCTTACATATCGGCCAAAGCCTACGTTCAATACCAAGCTTTATCGCTTGCACTCTCATAAATGCCCATTTAGGTCATCGTTCACATCTTGCTTAACAACACAAAGATAAAATAGAAAATTGCATTTTATTCACCATCACAAAAAAACTTTTCAACAAACAAGACCCACAAAAAAAAATACTACACCTTATCAATTATGTCACAGGATATTAAATCGATTTTAATTATTAGTCAGAGGAGCCAGTAACAACATCAATGATAACACAATTAGGACAACAATTGTAAACCAACCTATCATATTAACTATCGGCTTGTTAGTATGCTCTCCCATTATTTTTTTCTTATTGATCAATAAAATCATACAAACAAGCACAACCGGGAGCAATACAGCGTTAATAACCTGAGACCAAAGAGAAATGCTGATCAATGGAGCATTGGGCCATAGAATAATACCGGCTGCAAGAATTAAAATCACCGTATAGAGCGTATAAAATTCCTGAGCTTCATTCCACTTCTTATCGATACCTGCCTCAAAACCAAAGGCTTCACACACATAAAATGCAGTTGCCAGTGGCAAAATGGTTGCTGAGAAGATAGAGGCAATAAACAATCCGAAAGCAAACAACTGGGACGCAAATGCTCCGGCAAGAGGCTTTAGCGCCATAGCAGCATCTTTTGCCTCATTAATCACTACATTGTTAACATGAAGTGTTGATGCACAAGCCACTATGATAAAAAATGCGACTACAACGGTTGCAATACAACCGATTATAATGTCTGCCAAAACATATTTGTATTGAGTGATTTTCAACCCTTTTTCAATTACGGTCGACTGCATATAGAACTGCATCCAGGGTGCAATAGTTGTTCCTACAATACCTAACACCATAGTAAGGGTTTCGTTATCGGCTTTCATTTGGGGATGAACCATAGAATGTCCGATCATTTCCCATTGCGGATGTCCCAACAGGGCAGAAACCACATATGTTAGTAGAGAGATGCTGAATATTAGAAAAATACGCTCGGCGATGGTGTAGGTTCCCTTTACCACCAAAATCCATACAATGGCGGCAACCAGCGGAACCGAAATATATTTACTAACGCCAAATACCTCCAGACTGCCGGCCACTCCGGCAAATTCGGTGGTTGTGTTGCCGATGTCAGCCAATAGCAAACCCATAAAAATGAAGAAGGTTATTTTTACCCCTGCGTTTTCGCGGATCAATGTTGCCAATCCTTTGCCGGTAACAATCCCCATACGGGCATTCATCTCCTGAATCACAACCAGCACAATAAACGACGGAATCAGTGTCCAAAGCAGGTTGTAACCGTATACCGCACCCGCTACAGAATAGGTCGTGATGCCACCCGCATCGTTATCGACACTACCTGTAATCAATCCCGGACCGAGGACTGCCAGAAAGAGGCCTGCCTTCTTGAATAAATTCTGATTGTATTTTTTAAAAACCATGAGAGCTTCTGATTTGAAGATTTGGAAATTTGATGAAGGAATCTGATTCGATCACAAAGGTCTCCGGATTTGTAGTTTCATTGATCGCTGGTTCGCCATAAATACAAAAGAACCTGAAATTTGAAACCTGAAATCCCTGAAATTGTTTTACGTTGTTCTACGTTTACCCAGCAAGTCATCAATAATGTCGTCTACCACCACCATGCCTTCCAGCTCATTATCATCGTTGGTAACCGGCACTGCCAACAAATTGTATTTAGAGACCAATTCGGAGAGTGAATCGAGCTTATCGTAGTCGTTTACACAATTCAGGTTATCGTCCATCACATCTTCCAAACGAGCAGCCGGATCGGATATTAGCAAATCACGCATGGTAATCGTTCCCACCAACACCTCTTTTTTATTCAACACAAATAACCCATAGAGCGTTTCCATCTCAGGCTGTTCCTTTCGGATAAAATCGAGCACCTCCGAGATGGTTTGATCTTCAGTAAATGTAATCACATCGGAGGTCATCAAACTTCCCACTGTACTGTCGGGATATTCGAGCAAATCGCGTACCTCTTCGGAAACTTCTGGTTCCATTTCATGAAGTAACTGTTCGGCTTTTGCCTCTTCCAGGTTGTCCATCAGGTCGGCAGCTTCATTGGCCGGCATCTTTTCAAGCACGTCGGCAGCCTTCTCTACAGGAAGGCTCTCGATGATATGCACCTGTTCTTTCACTTCAAGTTCTTCGAGCACATCGGCAGCCTGTTCTTCATCCAAAGAAGAGAAGAGCGTAGTTTTGGATGTACGGCCCAAATCCTCAATAATATCGGCCAAATCGGAAGGGTGAAGCGTATTGAGTTTGGATCGCGATTTAGAAAGCTGAATGCTGAACGTATTCAGGTCGATAGTTTCCACATCGTCCCAAAGGATAAACTTGGAGGGAATACGGCCATTGAATGGCAGGAGAATTTGCCGGATAACACGATCGATACCTATACGACGAAGCAGTCCCTCGGTGCCGACATCAACGGCCACCACATAAACTCCGACCGGAATCGCCACCATACGGATATCATTCACTCGCACCAGTTTTCGACCCGTAATGTCGACAATCTGCTTATCAAGAATGCTATCTTTCAACAAAATTGCATCTGAAAACTGATTGGGCAGTGCATAAATCAGCGTCTGACATTGCACTTTGTAACGTGTACCGAATTTTACAATCTGTAGGTCGTTGAGCACGGCATCTTTTTTCTTACCGTCGATCTTCACACTGAATCCAACCACTTGCGGACGTTGCGGTTCATCGCTTTCGGATGCTAATACCGAAACACGTACGTACACGTCAACAATTTTACCCAAAATATTTTCGCGGGCATCGTAAATTTCGCAGCCTATCAACCGGCTGAGATAAAATGTTGTGAGAGAAGTCATGAAACCCTCCTTCTTTATGCGGTTTCGAAGGAAGGCGTGAACCGGCCTTCCTGCTAATCGCAGGTTAATACTTTTGTACTATTCGCCGGACCATCATCCATAATTGGTGAGTTTTAAAATTTCGCTGCAAAGATAAGCCTTTTTCGGCCAGAAGATTTTCTGTTTTGTTTTTTTGTGACATTCACAAATCACAAACGGAACAAGCTATATATGTGCGTCTTACTAATAAGGAGAAGCTTCAAGAAGAGGTATTATATAACATCCGGACAGGTTTTACCTCACGAAAATGAATTTCGGCAGGCAAAGAAAATAAAATTTCAGAATAAACTAATGACAATTCCAATCACCAACATGATCAAAAGTGATACCGCATAAAAAAAGCCGGCCATGAGTATTTTGCCTGTCGTCTTAAGCCAACCTATACCATAAACATTGCGGGCACATAGCCAGCCATAAATAAATGTAACAACAAAGGGCCACCACAAAGAGACAGAAAATAAAATTGACACTAGTGCATACAAAATCAATACAAGAAAAACGATGCAGTGGATATGAATAGAAAAAACCAGATGCTCGGTATAATACAACTTTCTACGCCAAAAAAGCAACCACAAGAACAATGCAAAAAGCGGCATCATAAAGAACATCAACGTAGAAACTGTTTTTTGAACTTTATGCACCCATTCCTCAACCGTAGCATGTCCGGTTCTTATTTTCAATAAATTGCGTTTAAAATTATGATTATACCAGTTTATGGTCGTCTTTGAAGCAACGAAATACTTATCAATCAGTTCATTATTCGGATTCGGAGTTTTGCAAATAGAATCAAAAAGTACTTGAGCAACGGGATTGTTCCGAAGACAGAAATTTCTATTCACGACATCATCACTATCGTCATCATCCATATTGGAAGTGACTCCCATCTGTGAAGGTGGCTCTTTGCCGATCTTCTGCTCTATTTTGGACGACCGGGCATCATCATGCACATTTCCAGGCAAAACAGCTAAGAGAAAGAAAAAGATGAAACTGATAAAAATATAGAGTCGCATCGGCGGCACATACCGCGCCCGCTTATTCTGGTTGTAGTTGACAGTGATACGACCGGGATAGATGAGCAGATCGCGTAGCGTGACAAACATTTTTGTGTCGAAATGGAAAGCACTCTCCAGGTATTCCATCACAAAATGTCTTACCGGAAGTTTATGCGTATGATTCTCCTGCCCGCAGTTAGGACAAAAGTTGTCGGTTTCATCAAATTCGTAGCCACAATTGGGACAGACATGCTGTTTTATCCGGTTTTTCGCCATCTTTTACTGATTTTTCACGCAAAGATACGATTTTTCCGTTATTCAAAAGGGCTGTACTGTCTGCGACAAGCTCGGGCCGGCTTATATTTCGAACCGTTTTCCGGTCGACAAAGCTTCAAGTTTATTGTGCAGTATACCCTTCAACAGTTCAAAGCCTTCCGTTCCGGTACAGTGTCCCGTCAGAATTTTGTCGACGCCGGCTTCGTTCAACTCCCGAGCCAATTCTCGGACAGTTTCGGGCAATTCGCCGAGTAATTTAGTGGCAGTATTCAACAGGTGAAAACCTCCCACCACCGCGTGAACGGGGTTGTCAGGCATCTTTTCCTGCACCGTCCTTACCATATTGAGAATACCACTGTGGGCACAACCCGTGAAAATCGTATTCTGTCCGCTCTCGGTAATCGCCATCACCAGTTCGTGACGAAAATCGTCGGGCATCATCTCTCCGTTTCGTTTCGTGTAAAGCAACGAATTGAACTGGGGGCGGAAAGTATTGAAATCGTGAACCGAAAAAAGACGGATCGAATCGTTGACACAAACCTCGTTTGCAACAAAACGGAGACGGCGGCTATTCTCTTCAAACAGTTGCGAATCGATACCGATATAACGGGGTTCGGGAGTACGACCGACGGAATAGCATTGATCGGAAGCAAATTCCGAGAGCCAGACCGTTGCTTTGCCGTTCATCGACAGAAAGGTACGCAGCCCGCCACCGTGATCGTAATGAGCATGAGAAAGCACATAAAGATCGACCTCCTTCAGATCGATGCCAAGCAAAGCAGCATTTTCCACAAACGAATCGTCGGGACCGTTGTCAAATAACAATTTCAGGCCATTCGTTTCCACGTACAAACCCAGACCGTGGCCGATAGCAAACGGAGTTCCTTCGGGTTTGGTATTCTCAATCAGTGTCGTAATCTTCATATTTGGTGTTGGTTTAATCGATTGTTTTAAGTCTGAATCCCAATAAACCGGCAATCAAAGGCAAAGCCACAAGGCAATAGATTGTGATGTTAATGCCTGCCGTATCGGCCAGCACACCCATCAAACCGACTCCCAGTCCACCGATTCCGGTACCAAAACCGAGCGTAAGTCCGGATGCCAAACCGGCATTGTTTTTAATCACCCTGTGGGCTGCAGTCACCGTTACAGAAAAAGTTGCCAGCAAACAGGCACCGGCTATTGCCAGAAAAAAGATACTTAACCAGCCTTGTGTCAGTAAAAACAGGGCAAACAGGGGCGTAGCCAGACAAAGAGAAGTGACCAACACCCAGCGACGACCATATTTGTCGGCCATAAACCCGCCGATCAGTCCGCCAATCGAACCGGTAAAAAGCATTAGCGATACCATACGGCTACTGGTTACCAGCGAAACATTTTGCTGTTTAAGGTAGAGCGGCAAAAAGGCAATCATACTAAAATAGGTCAACGAACGAAAAGCCACGATCAACAGAATGGTGGTCAGTTCGCGACTGTTTCCCCGGAGCACAGGCCATATCGGAGTCCGCGTTACCGGCGCTTTGACTGCAAAGGTACGACTACCGGAAGCCCGCCACAAAAGAAGACTCATCACCAACCCGGGGATAGCAAATAACGGAGAGATGGTCATGCCGAAATGATGCACCATCGGTACGAAGAGCAAGGGCGTAAGCGCCCAGCCCACGTTTCCGGCCGCGATGAAAACCGCCTGAGAAAACGACTTGCTACTGCCGCTACACGAAGCCACCATGGCCGATGCCTGCGGATGAAAAGCCGCGGTGCCGAGTCCTGCCAGTGAAGCCAGCAAAAGCAGTAACAGATAATTGGTCGATAGCCCCATCAGACTGAGCAACATCGCCATCCATGCTGTACCGCAAAATACCAGCCAACGATAACTTTTCCGGTCGGATAACATGCCGAACAGCGGCTGTACCAACGAAGAGGTGACAGTGAATGCCGCCACCAGAAATCCACCCTCACTCACACTCAATCCGGCCAGCACCCAAAACGGAATCAACACCTGAATCTGATTCATATACAAATCGTTGACAAGGTGCCCTGCCGAAAACAGGCTTATTTTGCCCACCTGTGGTTTTTGAATTACCGCCGTCGCTGTTTTTGCTTCCATAGTTTTATGTTTTAATCGCAGCAAAGGTATGGCTCTTCACACATTCGGGAAATGGCAAAAACAGGGTAAGAATTGTCAAAACGGTGGTTTCAGACGATGGATTGGCGGAAAGCCTGAAACGAAAGTCCGGTCTGTTGCTTGAAGAAACGGCTGAATCGCGCCGGGTCGTCAAATCCAAGCCGGAAACCGATTTCCTTGACCGACAGGTTGGAAAAAAGAGCCAGCCGTTTGGCCTCTGAGGTAATTTGAGCCGAGATATACTCCTTAGGCGACTGACCCACAACTTGTCCGAACAGTTCGGAAAGATAGTGCGGCGATAAGCAGAGCGCTCCTGCATAGTCGTCCACCTTATGCCATTCGTGCAGGCGTTCGCTTACCATTTTTTTGAAAGCCGCCACGGCCGGGTGCTGGAACGTATCGTGTCTGACGGGTTTACGTCTTTGCATCACCAGCAATTCGTTGCATTCGAGCAGAAAAAGCTTGAGATGAGCTTCTATTCGCTCCATCCGAAAATCATCGGTAGAGAAAAAAGCATCGGTCATGGCCACCGTATGTTTCATCAAAGCGGCAGCGTTGTCATCCGGAAGAGCAATGGGATGTCCGTGCGACCGGAAAAGGGAAAGCTTAGCCAGAAAGCCTTCGTCAATAGCACGCGAAGGAAACAGCTCCGGGATAAAAAGAAACATCACACCCTGCGGCTGCGGAGGCTCGATGCAATGTACCTCGCCCGGCGCAATAAACCAGATAGTCTGTGGGCGAAACGGGAAAGTGTGTGTATCCACCAAATGCTGTCCGGCTTCGTTGAACGACCAGAGCACGGTATAGTAGCTGTGACGGTGAGGTACGGCGGCAATCTCCATGCGCATCTCCTCCGCTTTTTTAATCACGAAAGGCGAAGGCTCGTCTCCGTACAGCAACACATTATCACGCCGGATTTCGATAGACATTATAACTCGTTGAGGTTCGACAGCAAAGGTACGAAAATAGGATTATATTGTCAATTTCATCCAAATCCTCGTAACTTTGCAGCTTCATTCAAAAATCATTTTTATGCACAAACTTCAATCTATCATAACCAGCATGGCTCTCAGTTGCGCCATCACAACTTTCGCTGTCACTCCCAAACTACACGACGGCATCTGGCGCGGAACGCTGGCGGTGAAAGAGAACACGGCCCCTTTCCTTTTTGAGGTCTCTCGTCACGGAGCCGACTCAACAGTAGTTACGCTAATGAATGGAGAAGAACGGGTAGTACTGAATGGCGTTTCATTCCAAGGAGATTCGGTTATCATCCCCATCGAATCGTTCGACGCTCAGATCCGCGCAGCAGTTAAAGAGGGAACCCTCAGCGGACGCTTTCTGAAAAACTATGTCAAAAATGATGCAGGAATTCGTTTTTCTGCCCGCTTCGACAATAAACAACGCTTTGAACCGACAGCATCTCCCACTACAGTTCGCCTTGACGGAAAATGGGACGTACTCTTTATCGATCCGAAAGGTGAGGCCGAACATAACGTAGGCATTTTTCAAACCGACAACGGGACTATTACCGGTTCGGTGCTAACACCCAGCGGCGACCTGCGTTACCTCGAAGGAGCCTACACGGAAACAGGGGCTCACCTCTCGGCTTTCGCGGGACAAAGTCCCTACCTGCTGGAGGTCTCGTTCAGGGACAGCAACCATTTTGAAGGCATCTTCTTTACAGCGAAAGGCAAGACCCGTTTGGAAGGTACCCGAAACGACAAAGCCGGACTGGCCGATCCCTACAATCAGACACACATGAAACCGGGCAAGGATAACCTCAGCTTCAGCCTGCCCAACACCGACGGAAAGAAGATTTCGCTTGCCGACGAACGTTACCGTGGTAAAGTGGTGATTCTCTCCATCCTCGGAAGCTGGTGTCCCAACTGCATGGACGAAATGAAATATCTGGCTCCGTGGTATAAGGCCAACAAAAACCGGGGCGTGGAGGTTGTCGGTCTGGCTTTCGAGCGCAAGGACGATTTCGATTATGCCCGCGCCGCCCTGTTGCGCATGAAAAAACGTTACGGCACCGAATACGAACTGCTCTTCGGCGGCCAGGTAGGTTCGGAAGCGACCGACAAGGCATTGCCCGAAATGGAAAAAGTAACCAGTTATCCCACCATGATTTTTATCGATAAAAAGGGGAAAGTGCGGAAAATCCATACCGGATTCAATGGTCCGGCCACCGGATTGTTCTACAAGGAGTTTCAACACGAATTCAACGCGCTGATAGACGAATTATTGGCAGAACAGTAAAGATGCACGGCCGTGTATCTTTACATTAGGTTTAATCAACAAATTCAGCCCAATGTGCCGGAAACGGCGCCTCGATGGTTAGTTCGGTTGACAAAACAGGATGCTGCAAACACAACGAACGGGCGTGGAGAAACATCTCGCGAACGCCCAGTTGTTCGGTAAAAATCCGGTTTTGCTTGCCATCGCCATGTACCCGGTCGTTAATGATGTAGTGACGCAACTGAGCCAGATGCTGGCGTATCTGGTGCCAGCGCCCGGTCAACGGATATGCCTCCACCACGGAGAAGCGAGCTGTCGGATAGCGATCGGTTTCCAGCGGCAGTTCCAACTGTTTTAACGGAACGAATCGGGTAAGCGCCTCCTGCAGGTTACCCCGATCATTCTTCACGGGGCGATCGCAGATGATCTCCTGAGAAAACCATCCCCGCACCAGAACCACATATTTTTTATGCGACACACCGTTAATCAACTGATTGTTGAGTTGCCGTGCCACCTCCGGCGAGAAGGAAAAAACGAGTACTCCTGACGTCGGCCGGTCGATACGATGCACAGGAAAAAGTTTTTTCCCTACCTGATCGCGCAATAGCTGCAAAGCAAATGCTTCGTTCTCCTCCGCAATGGAGGTGCGGTGCACCAGCAAACCACAAGGTTTATTGATAACAATCAAATAATCGTCTTGATAGAGAATTTCAAGCATGAAGTTGATTTCGAGGCACAAAAATTGGAAATTTAAGTCAATCATTTAGGACTGTTACAATATCGGACTTCAATTTCCCGAGAAAAGTTCCGTACAATTTCACAACGCTAAGAAATGCCCATGCCAACATAAAATAGGAATCAGTCTCTCGTACAATGACAGCGATAAAATCTATCGCCGAGATACCACGACAACCCGAATTTCACTCCATAATTAAGAAAATGGCTGCTTTTGATGCGGTCTGAGTGCATAATTCCATTATATGTCCCATCTACCTGATAAACTGGCTTTGTTGATGACGAGATCCAATTTGACGGTCCATAATCGAGATATGTACTGACATTCATACTAACTATCGGAGTCAATTGACAGACAATACCAATATCAGCATAACAAGCATACGACAAGCCTAGCGAGATTTTACCGGAAGGCCCTTGATTGATGGTAGTAAATCCGTTCTGGGGTTGATTGATAAGCTCCACACTTGTACTATTATAATACCCCGTCGTAGTAATACTTCCATCGGTAATCGTATACATCGTAGAAAAAGGCAGGAGCAGTTTCAAACCGGTCGAAGCCGTCACACCCAAATGATCGTAGAAAGGAAAGAGGCACCGTATCCCGACCGGAACACTCAGTAAGGTGACATTTTGTTTTTCTTGCCATCCATTAAAATAATTCCGGTATTCATAAGTTGCTCCACTTTTATCAATAGCCGGATAACCCGCCATATCGGAAAGAGTCATCTGCGTACGAAAAGTCTGAATTCCCAATCCTGTTTCAACGCCCCAATTCTGACAAAAAAAATAGTCATAACCGGCTGTCAACGTATAACCCACATCCTCAACTTCATTGCCGTTTTTCATCTGGCACTTAATTGCTTCAGGACCCATACCCGCACTAAAGAACAGATAATGCCCCTTTTCCTGCGCCTGTATGTTTATTGACAGGAAAGTTCCTATGCAACACATCATGACTTTCCTCATTATATTTGTCATAAATTCAATCAATTTGCAACTATCACCCGATTACCCACTTAAAAAGGTTCTAACAAAACTCCTTCGCACTAACTGTTACCCGCGAATTCACTATTACAAGCAATTTTCTGCAAATATATTGCTTTAAATTAAGATATTTCATTCTTTTTATTGCCGTTAAAGATAAATTTAGATCTGCTTATAGTTTTTGCGAAAATTGAACTTGTACGGTTCTGCGAAAAAGAGATAACACGCCATACTGATCTCGATTTATTTGATCGGACAATGCAAAATATATTTGAGATTTATATGTCGCTACCAATTTTATTCGTTGGCCGGAAATGGTTATTTTTGTAGTCCAAAATTTTAGTTATGTCAACAATATCTATCGGCACTCCTCTGCAAAAGGGTGCCACCCGCATACTCTTCCTCGGAAGCGGCGAATTGTGCAAGGAAATGGTGATTGAGGCGCAACGTCTCGGAGGGGAAACCATCGCAGTAGATTCATACGAAAACGCACCGGCCATGCAGGTGGCTCACCGCTGTCATGTTATTGATATGAAAAACGGTAACGCATTGCGTGCTGTTATCGAACGCGAAGCTCCGGCGCTGATCGTACCAGAGATAGAAGCCATCGACACCGTGATGCTGGAACAATTAGAGAGCGAAGGCTTCCATGTAATCCCCAAAGCGCATGCAGCCCGTCTCACGATGGATCGCGAAGGCATCCGCCGTCTGGCTGCCGAAACGTTGCAACTGCCAACCGCAGACTATCTCTTTGCCGACACCGCCGAAGAATTCCGCGCCGGAGTGAAAGAAATTGGTATTCCCTGCGTAACGAAGCCCATCATGTCGTCGTCGGGCAAGGGACAAAGTACCATCAAGAGCGAAGCCGATATCGACAAGGCATGGAACTACGCCCACGAAGCTGCCCGCGGCATCGGCAGCCGGGTGATTATCGAAGAGTTTATCACATTCGACTATGAAATAACGCTACTCACTGTCCGCACCGCTTTCGGCACCAAATTCTGCGCTCCGATAGGCCACGTGCAGATCAGCGGCGACTATCACGAGAGCTGGCAGCCCTGCGCCATGGAACCGGACACCATTCGTCAGGCCGAGCAAGTTGCACTGAAAGTGACCGACGCACTGGGAGGTTACGGTATTTTCGGCGTTGAACTGTTTGTAAAAGACGGCAAGGTGATCTTCAGCGAAGTATCCCCCCGTCCGCACGACACCGGTATGGTAACAATGGCCACGCAGGTGATGTCGGAATTCGAGCTGCATGTTCGGGCTATTCTCGGTCTACCGGTCGATACCCGACTGTTGCAATGCGGTGCCACACACGTAATCAAAGCGACCGAAGAGGCATGGAACCCCACTTTCGACATTACCGAAGCGGTGCATGTGCCCGATACCAAGATCCGTCTTTTCGGCAAACCACTCTGCAAACCCGATCGCCGCATGGGAGTGGTGTTGGCCACCGGCAACGATACCGACGAAGCCCGCGCCAAAGCCGAAGAGGCAGCGCACAAGACAATTATTAATTATTAATGATAAATTATTAGTGCAATCTGGCTATTTGCTCGTTAAGCAGATTTCATTCTCAAATTTCCAAATCTTCAAATTTTCAAATTGGAAACAATCAACATAACCCTCCCTGCCGAGTGGGCACCTCAGAGTGGCATTCAGCTCACCTGGCCGCACGCGGATACCGACTGGAATTACATGCTGGATGAGGTAACCCGATGCTACGTTGCGCTTGCCAAAGAGATTGTGAAACGCGAAAAGTTGCTGATCGTTTGTCGCGATAGTGCAGCCGTGCGCGAACAGTTGGGCGACAGCATCGACTTCAGCCAGATCATTTTCCGCGAAACAGAGACCAACGACACCTGGGCACGCGACCACGGAGCTATCACGGTGATGGTGGAAGGCGATCCTTATCTCTACGATTTCACCTTCAACGGCTGGGGCATGAAATATGCCGCCAACTTTGACAATCAGATCACCCGTCGACTCTACGAATCGGATACCTTTCAACCGACGGTGGCTTATCAAAACATGCTGCAATGCGTGCTGGAAGGCGGCAGTATCGAGTCGGACGGAGAGGGAACCATCCTCACCACCGAAGAGTGCCTGCTTTCGCCCAACCGCAACGACCACAAATCGAAAGAGGAGCTGGAAGAATATCTACTGATGGTGTTTGGCGCCAAACGGATGCTCTGGTTGAAAAATGGTTATCTGGCCGGCGACGATACCGACAGTCACGTGGATACGCTGGCTCGCCTCTGTTCTCCCAACACGATTGCCTATGTAAAGTGCGACGATCAAAATGACGAACACTACGAAGAACTCAGCCTGATGGAAGAGGAACTGATGGCATTCCGCACGATGGAAGGCAAACCCTACAACCTCATTCCACTGCCGATGGCCGATTGCGTACTGTTCAACGAAGAACGGTTACCGGCAACCTATGCCAATTTCCTTATCATGAACGGAGCCGTGCTGATGCCGACTTACAATTCGACGAAAGATGAAATAGCCAAAGCTCAACTGCAGGCAGCTTTCCCCGACCGTGAGATTATCGGCATCGATTGCCGATCGCTGATCAAACAGCACGGATCCTTGCACTGTGTGACGATGCAGTTTCCGGAAGGGGTACTGTAAAGATGTGGAAATTGAATTTCAATTCAAAATAAACATAACTCTCCATTTTTCCGAATACGAATAACTATTGATTAGAACACCAGACTACAATTTACAGCAAATTGAATTTCAATCACAATGATTTATGAAGAAATGACAGCCTGATTCAGATTCCATTTTCAAATCTTCAAATTCCCAAATTTTCAAATCAGTAACCAATGAAAATAGCTCTTATCCAACAAGCCAATAGCGCCGATACCCGTGGCAATATCGAAAAACTGAAACACAACATCACCGCCTGTGCCCGTCAGGGAGCGGAGCTGATCGTGTTGCAGGAGTTGCACAACGGGCTATATTTTTGTCAGGTAGAAGACCCTGCCAATTTCAATCTGGCAGAGACCATTCCGGGCCCTTCGACAGAAGAGTTCGGTGCTTTAGCCAAAGAATTGGGTGTGGTCATCGTGCTTTCATTGTTTGAAAAAAGAGCTCCGGGCTTGCATCACAACACAGCTGTGGTGATTGAGAAGGATGGCTCCATTGCCGGGAAATACCGCAAAATGCACATTCCCGACGATCCGGCTTACTACGAGAAATTCTATTTTACCCCGGGAGATTTGGGATTTGAACCGATTAAAACCTCAATCGGAAAACTGGGCGTACTGGTCTGCTGGGATCAGTGGTACCCCGAAGCCGCCCGACTGATGGCACTTGCCGGTGCCGACGTGCTGATCTATCCGACGGCTATCGGTTGGGAATCGACCGATACCGATGAAGAGAAAGCGCGTCAACGCGAGGCGTGGATCATCTCGCAACGGGCACATGCCGTGGCAAACGGACTTCATGTCATTTCGGTAAATCGCATCGGTTACGAAGCCGATCCGTCAGGAGTGACCAACGGTATTCAGTTTTGGGGAAGCAGTTTTGTGGCCGGACCTCAGGGCGAAATATTGGTACAAGCAGCCTCTGACGCTGAAGAAAACAGAATTATCGACATTGACCTTTCGCGCACCGAAACCGTACGCCGCATGTGGCCCTTCTTCCGCGACCGCCGCACCGATGCTTTTGGCGACATCACCAAACGCTTCCGGGATTGAGGAATCTGAGCACACGGAAGACACGGATTAAACAGAAATACATCGATAATTTATTTCTCAAAGTATCCCGTGACAATCCGCTTATTCGGTGTTTTCTGTGTGCAAATAACTTGCGAGAAACTACAAACTGAATTCCAGAATTCCCTGACGGTCGAAATCGCAGTTGGACCACTCGTTGTCGATGGTCGCTCCGCATTTTTCGTATAACTTGATAGCAGTCACGTTCCAGTTGAGCACCTGCCAGCGCACCCGCTTGCAGTTCTCCTCGCGGGCCACTTCAAAAATCTTTTTCAACAAAGAAGAAGCAATACCCTGTTTACGGAATGGTTCGCGTACGTAAAGATCGTCGAGATAGAGCGACTTGCCCACCCATGTATAATAGGCAAAGAAATAGAGCGAAATCGCCAACACCTCGTTATGTTCATCCACTGCCACAAAACAGCGAAAACAATCTCTCTCTTCGAGCATCTGTTCGACCGAATTGGTTACCTTCTCCGGAGCTTTTTCGAATAAAGCCAACTCTTTGATAATACTTAAAATAGCAGGAAAATCGGTTTCCTGAGCCGAACGTATGGAATAGTTCATAATGCAAAGATTAAACGACTGCAAAGATAGGCAACCCAGTTCAAAAACGAAAGGCACAGTCTCGTCACGAGCCCATGCCTTCTCACTTACTTATATGTTACGCAAAATAAAATCAAAACCGATAATCGAGTCCTAACCCGAATACCTTATTCGTCCTGTCGAACACATCCGTTCCGGCCAGACCGGTACCATTGTAATTTGCGGATGCTTTCGTCCATTTGTCGTAATTGGTTAAGAAATAGGCGATATTCAGACGCATTTTCGGAGAAACGATTATTGCTCCCCCAAAACCGATCGAGTACGAATTCAGACTGAAACTCATATCGCTCTGGTAGGCATCAGTCACACCGGTACGGGTAATCTGTCCACCGGCACTTACCAAAAACATATCGTCAATTTTATATTCCGACCCAAATAAAAACTCGTTTACACCTCCATTGATATATTTCTGTTTATCGTTAGCCATTTTAGCATCCGAATCGAAAAAATGGTGATAACCGCCCGAAACCTTCCAGCTTTTACACAACTGATATTCGGCTCCGACTGCCAGATAAGCAGGAATATCGTTAGGAGTGTTTACTCCGTCGGCAAACAGTCCTGTATCGTCAATTTTGGTATTATTCTGAATATTCAGGGGTGTGATAAATTCATATTTTGCCCCAATATTCAATCCACCGACATGATAATTCAGTCCGATGACAGGAGTAACACCCCATCCTGTTTGAGTACAATCCAGCTGTTTGTCGGCTGTTGCTTTGGCACTTGCTGTCATACCAGCACTGGTAAAAAACGTAGTAGCCGACACCATCGCTCCAGTTGGATTCAACAACGGATGCGTGGGATTAATCTGAATATCACGCAAATGACCCAGATAACTATTATTTACAATATTCAACCGCAAGCCTGCAGCTCCGGAAAAAGCATCGCTGATTTTATAAGTTCCATTCAACTGAAAACCGAAAATAAACTGACGCCCTTCCATAAATTCATCTACGGAATAAGCCGATGTGGGAATTCCTGCGCTTTTCAGCGAAAGAGGAATCATAGAGATTGGAGCTTCAAAAGAAGCCAACCCATGATTGAACGTTGCTTTGCCTCCGCCTCCAGAGACCGCAAAAGAAGCAGAAAGAACATAACGATCTTTCTTGTAAGCAAATTGAAAACTCGGAATAACGGGGGCCGAAGCTTCCCCTTTGAATTCCTTGGTTGCACTTCCACCATTAGCCGCAAAAGGGGCAAAGGTTGAGGTGATGATACGAGTTTGAAAAGCACTCTGATTGGTCAATGACAAATGAAACCCATCGGACAGATAAGTTAAACCTGCCGGATTGGTATATACGGCATCAATCTCAGTCGACGCATCGCGGGCCGGATTCCGAAGAAAATGTACACTCTGATTGGTATTGGTAAGTAACCCGCCGGCATACGCCGAACTTGTTGTCAGAATCAACAACAAGATAAAAAATGATTTTTTGATCAGCATAGTTTGTAGATTAAATGGAAACAGGCTCGTCTATTTATCAACCGAGTCCTGTTCAATTAAAAAATTATCAATCTTAGCCCGGCAAAATTACTCATTTTTTCACAACATGTGCAATTTTATAATTTTAGCAGCACATTTTCATTAAAATTGTGCATGTAATAGTTTCACATGAAACCATAACAATCTAGAACAGTTTCATTTGCAAGCATTCCAAGAAAAGAGACAAAAACAGACAGACAAGCCTAGCTCCACATCGAAAATACCCGGTTACTGATTAACTTTGCACAAAATTTGAAGGCAAAAAAGCAACAACTTGTCACAAAACAGGTAAGGATGGCTATTTTTTGTTTTTAGGAAAAAGATCAACACATGCAGAATAGCACACAGGAAGCTCCACAACAGTTAGGTACCGAAAGAATCAGAAAATTGCTAATCGAATACTCGGTTCCAGCCATAGTGGCCATGTCTGTGTCATCTCTCTATAATATTATAGACAGTATATTTATCGGGCAAGGAGTTGGCCCGATGGCTATTGCCGGGTTGGCCATTACGTTTCCATTTATGAACCTCGGAGCAGCATTTGGCTCGCTGGTCGGAGCAGGAGCCTCAACTATGATGTCGATTTATCTGGGTCGGCAAAACCGAGACGGAGCGACACAAATTTTGGGTAATGCCGTAATAATGAATTTAGGAATAGGATTGCTGTTCACCATCTGCATGCTGATTTTTCTCGATCCCGTCTTACGCCTTTTCGGTGCCAGCGATGAGACTATTCCATACGCGCGCTGTTTCATGCAAATCATTCTGGCCGGCAATGTGTTCAATCACATGTTTCTCGGGCTCAATAATATGATCCGATCTTCAGGGTATCCCCAAAAAGCGATGGTTATGTCGTTGCTCACGGTGGGAGTCAATCTAACGCTTGCTCCGCTCCTTATATTTGTTTTTCACTGGGGCATCCGTGGTGCGGCTGCCGCTACCGTTACAGCACAGATCGTCGGATGTTTGTGGGTACTGAAACATTTTTTCAATCCGCTGCATTACATCCATTTCCGGAAAGGTTTCTTTACACTGAAGACGAAGATTATCAGCGATATTTTCTCTATCGGCATGTCACCTTTCCTGCTCAACCTTTGTGCCTGCTTCATTGTCATCATTATGAACAAAAGCTTTATGACATACGGAGGCGACATGGCCGTAGGCGCTTTTGGAATCACCAACCGGATCCTGATGCTGTTTGTAATGATTGTATTCGGGTTCAACATGGCGATGCAACCCATAGCCGGCTACAATTTCGGAGCTAAATTATACGACAGGATGATGCACGTCTACCGGCTAACGGTAATTGCGGGAACAATAACCACGACGATCGGTTTCATTATTGCACAACTAATACCACACTCCATTGCCAGAGCATTTACTTCCAATCAGCAACTGATCGACATGGCGGCCAATGCGCTTCGCATCAATATGGCAATTTTTCCGATTGTTGGTTTTCAGATCGTCACTTCCAGCTTTTTCCAGTCGGTAGGAATGGCCAAAACGGCAATCTTTCTTTCGCTCTTGCGGCAAGTATTAGTACTAATTCCCGCCTTATTCATTTTGCCCCACATATTCGGACTATATGGTATTTGGGCCGCAGCTCCGACCAGTGACCTGATAGCCAGCATTATTACATTTACGGTACTACAAATACAAATGAAGAAATTCAAACGAAACCGACCACTGTAATTTTCAGTCCAGTTCCATGTAATGATCTATGCAGGTTGGTATTTCTTCCCTGCGATGAGTAACATAAATCAACGACTTATCGGGCTGTGCGCAATAACTCTCCACTACCCGACGACACAACCGCTTTTTGGAAGTATCCAGACCGTGAAACGGTTCGTCCAAAATAAGCAATTCGGGATTTTTTACCAGCGAACGGGCAAAGAGTACCAACCGCTGTTCACCCGACGATATTTTAAGAAATGGTTTATCTTTCAAATGAGTACATTCGAGTATTTCCAACATTCGAACAGCTGCCTGCTCTTGCTTATCCGAACATTTCCGAAACAACCCTACACTATCGAAAAAGCCGGAAGCCACCACCGACAGGCACGGTACATTTTCACGATAATACAGATGCATTTCGGACGAGGTAAATCCAATCCGGGTTTTTATCTCCCAAATACTCTCGCCGGTACCCCGTCGCCGGTCAAACAGCGTCAGTTTTTTAGCATAAGACTGGGGATTGTCAGCAAAAATATAGCTTAGAAGAGTCGATTTTCCCGATCCGTTGGGCCCAAGCAGCGCCCACTTCTCGCCTTTCTGGATGATCCAGTTAACATCCTGACGGATGATCTGCTTGCCATAAGAAATTTCTATATTCTCCATTTTCACCACTTCACGACAAACTTCCGGATAATCTTCAGGCGTCTGAAATGTTGCCCAATCGATATGAATTTCAGAGTTACGGATATTTTCCCGCTGATGCATCTTTCTATATTCCTGCGCAGTAGCGAAAGACGCCATACGGCATTGATTCATTACCAGCACTTTTTCGGTACAATCGGGCAAATCGACTGCAGCCGGAACCAAAAACAACAGTTGAATTCCCTGCCGATTCATCTGCACAAAAAGCTCATTCAGTTGATGCCTGGAAGCAACATCCAAACCTATAAACGGATTATCAAAAATAAGCATCTGCGGATTCGACGCCATAATCTTAGCAATCAATAATTTGCGCAATTCACCACTTGAAAGCTGAATTAGCTTACGATCGAGCAACTTCGCAATATTCAGTGTTTTAATAATCTCTTCCGTAACCGGATTAGAAGAACCATCGCCTATCAACAAATCTCTCACGAAAGGAGATTCGTTGGCTTCCGTGCTATTAAAACGCTGCTGGTAATACATCGGTCGAAAATCGACAATCGAATAGGTAGAATTAAAGCTTACCAGCTTGATAAACTCCCAGGCATGAAGTGTTTTCTCAGGGTTATTCCGCTGCAATTCATCCAAAAAATGGTAAATTATTTCACCCTGATTCAAACCATACTGGCCTATAATAAGTTCGGCCAGTAAGGATTTCCCACTCCCGTTCGAGCCTGCAACTGCCCATATTTCACCATTTTGAACTTGCCAGTTGAAGGGAGTACTGAATGTAACTCCTGGCACACGCGGGAGGGCATTCTCGATAGAAAAAAAGAGATTCATTCGTATTTTTTTGAGGGTACAAAGATGCCAAAGATTGATGGTAATAACAACGGTTTTAAATAAAACATCAGCTTCAAACAAACAAAGCAAAACAAAAACCATTGAGCATCTTTAACGACTAAAAATTGATTTCGGCATCTCTCCGTCGTATCTTTACATCAAAATCGTATACCAGCGGAACAATAAGACAATTACGGCATAGAGGAAGGATTACTGAATTTTATATTCTTCCATCTCTGCTTTGAAATAAACGACACATGGTAATATTTGTCCTGCTATCCCGCACAAAAACAATGCGATGGCAATAATTTCAAAAAGAGCACTGTGGGTAAGCCTGACAAACTTTGATAGTTGGTGTTTTTCTTACAAATGGCAAGGAGGTGCCTGAAAACACCTCCTTACTTTATAGACGATTTAATTTCGCAAAAATCCACATAACAATATTTTATATATACAAATTCATTACTTTTGAATTCGAATGCTGAAACAGAAAAAAGAGAAAGAAGCATGGTATTGATACAATTGATGCATACCGAACGAATGAATGCATTCTTTTATATGAACAATTTTCTTTGGTAATCTTCGTTTCATAGCTCCACTCCCTATTTCATTTACATATAAGACACCTATTTTATTGCATAAATATTCACAAAAGGTGATTTTTTTGCATAAAATCACATGTTTTCACCTCAAAAATTTTGACTTCACGTAAAAAATTCGGACATTTGTACCCGAAAAAAGAATAATCTGTAACATATTGTCGTGCCAAGATTAAAAAGTCATCATTTGACATAGACCATGACAATAATGCAAAGCCAATCAATAAAAATGGAACAAAAAAGAATGATCTATCCGAATTTCCCACAGCCCCAAGGCTTGTATCATCCCGAAAATGAAAAAGACGGATGTGGAGTAGGCTTAGTGGTGAATATCAAAGGCGGCAAATCGCATGATATCGTCGAAAACGGATTGCAAGTGCTTGAGCACATGATGCATCGCGGTGCGGAAGGTGCGGACAACAAAACCGGAGACGGAGCCGGAATTTTAGTACAGATTCCTCACGAATTTATTCTACTGCAGGGAATTCCTGTTCCGGAAAAAGGCAAGTATGGAACAGGATTATTTTTTCTCCCGAAAAACGAATCCGATCAGGAGACATTCCTCTCCATCATAAAGAAAGAAATTGATAAAGAAGGACTTACACTTACTCATATTCGCAATGTTCCTGTCGACAGTGAAGTACTGGGCGAAGTGGCTTTAGCTGCCGAACCGGATGTAAAACAGTTATTCATCACTGGTGGCAACGATCAGCTTGCTCTCGAGCGGAAACTCTATATTGTCAGAAAAAAGATTGAGAATGCTATTCTCAATTCAACCATACAAGAAAAAGGGGCATGTTATATCGTAAGCCTCTCTACCCAAAAGATCATCTACAAAGGAATGTTGTCTTCCATCCAGTTGAGAAGTTATTTTCCCGATCTGACGAGCCCCTATTTCACCAGCGCGCTGGCATTGGTACACTCGCGTTTTTCCACCAATACTTTCCCAACCTGGTCGTTGGCTCAGCCTTTCCGCATGCTGGGTCACAACGGCGAGATCAACACCATCCGCGGTAACCGTAGCTGGATGGAATCGCGCAAAAGCGTTCTTCATCCCGAAGTTCTTTGTCCGATGGATGAACTGGAACCTCTGATTCAACCGGGAATGAGTGATTCTGCATCACTCGACAACGCGCTCGAATTCTTTGTGATGAGCGGCATGAGCATTCCTCACGCCCTTGCCATGATGGTTCCCGAAAGCTTCAACGACAAAAATCCGATTTCGCCCGAACTGAAAGCATTCTACGAATACCACAGCATTTTTATGGAACCGTGGGATGGCCCGGCAACGTTATTGGTTTCCGACGGACGATATGCCTGCGGTATGCTCGACCGTAATGGATTGCGCCCTACACGTTACCTTATTACCAAAGACGACGTGATGGTAGTGGCTTCCGAAACCGGAGTACTGACTATCGATGCCTCGCAAATTAAAGAAAAAGGCCGTCTGCGTCCGGGTAAAATCTTGATGGTGGATACTGAAACTGGCACGGTAAAATACGATGCCGAACTGAAAGAAGAACTGGCAAACGAACATCCATACAAAACATGGCTCGAAAAGAACCGTGTGATTCTAAGCAAATTGTCATCGGGTAGAACCATAAAAAACACGATTGACAATTATGAAACAATGTTACGCGTGTTCGGATACAACCGCGAGGATATCGAACGGATCATTCAACCGCTGGGTCTTTCTGGTGTAGAGCCGACCGGATCAATGGGTAACGATATTCCATTGGCTGTAATGTCGAACCAACCACAACGCTTGTTCAACTACTTCCGTCAACAATTTGCGCAGGTAACTAACCCGCCTATCGACCCCATTCGTGAGGAACTGGTGATGTCAACCACCAACTACATCGGATCTATCGGTGGCAACATGCTGAAACCTTCGGCAGAGCACTGCAAAGTAGTACGGCTTCCGGTACCAGTATTGACCAATACCGAACTGGACATTTTATGCAATCTACGATATAAAGGATTTACTACCAAACGATTGCCAATGCTATTCGATGCGGTAGCCGGCACCAAAGGGATGGAAGCTGCAATCGATAGTCTCTGCAAAGCTGCAGAACAAGCTGTTGATGAAGGCATCAACTACGTTATACTGAGCGACCGCGGCGTAACTACAGAAAAAGCTCCGATTCCATCTTTGTTGGCTCTTTCGGCAGTTCATCACTACCTCAACGACAAGTGCAAACGTGCTCAAATCGCCTTGATCGTTGAAACGGCAGAAGCTTATGAAACCATGCACATTGCATTGCTGGTTGGTTTTGGTGCAAGCGGTGTGAATCCGTATATGGCATTTGCCGTGCTGAACGATTTGGTAACCCGCAAAGAGATTCAACTTGACTTTGCAACCGCAGAAAAACATTTTCTGAAGGCTATCCATAAAGGGTTGTTGAAAGTGATGTCGAAGATGGGTATTTCAACCATCAAGAGTTACAACGGCGCCAAAATATTCGAAGCTATCGGGTTATCCAATGCATTTCTTGAAAAATATTTCAGAGGAATGTCCTCAAAAATAGAAGGTGCCGATATTAATGACATTACAAAAGACACTCTGACTGCACACAAAAAAGGATTTCAAAGTGATGTCGTTAACGACCTGCTCGACAACTACGGGAATTATGCTTTCCGTGTTACGGGCGAACAACACGCATGGAATCCTGAAACCATATCGAAACTCCAACTGGCAACCCGCTTGGGCAGTTACAAAAAATTCAAGGAATATTCTCGGCTGGTAAACGAAAAAGAGCAGCCTATTTTCTTGCGCGACATGATGGAGTTCAAGAAAAATCCGATCGACATCTCGTTGGTTGAACCAGCAAGCGAAATCACCAAACGCTTTGTAACCGGCGCTATGTCGTATGGCTCTATCAGCCGTGAAGCGCACGAAGCGATGGCCATGGCCATGAACAAAGTGGGCGGTAAGAGTAATACCGGGGAAGGTGGAGAAGACCCCGAACGTTACAAACCAAGACCCGACGGTACTTCTACGCGTAGTGCCATCAAACAGGTCGCTTCGGGACGTTTCGGTGTAACAACCCATTATTTGGTTAACGCAGACGAAATTCAAATTAAGATTGCTCAGGGTGCAAAACCGGGAGAAGGTGGTCAGTTACCGGGCTTTAAAGTTGACGAAATGATTGCCAAAACTCGTCACTCAATACCCGGCATCTCGCTGATTTCGCCTCCGCCTCATCACGATATTTATTCTATCGAAGACCTGGCTCAGCTTATCTTCGACCTGAAAAATGTGAATCCGAAAGCTCGTATCAGCGTGAAACTGGTTTCCGAAACCGGAGTCGGCACCATTGCGGCCGGTGTAGTGAAGGCAAAAGCCGACATGGTACTGATTAGCGGGTGCGAAGGTGGTACTGGTGCCAGTCCGATGAGTTCTATCCGTCATGCCGGTCTGCCTGCAGAATTAGGTTTGGCCGAAACCCAACAGGTTTTGGTGCTGAATAACCTCCGTGGAAAAGTCAGACTGCAATCCGATGGTCAGGTTAAAACCGGACACGACATCGTTACCATGGCGCTTCTCGGTGCCGAAGAATATGGCTTTGCTACCAGTGCCCTAATCGTATTAGGCTGTGTATTGATGCGTAAGTGTCACCTCAATACCTGTCCGATGGGTGTTGCCACACAAGATGAGAAAATGCGCAAGCACTTCGTTGGTCGCTACGAATATTTGGTGAACTACTTCAACTTCCTTGCCGAAGAAGTACGGGAACACCTTGCTGAACTCGGATTTACCAAACTGGACGACATCATCGGACGTTCCGATCTACTCGTTCCGAAACAATTCCCGAAAGGTACCAAATTGGGTAAAATTGACTTATCAAAAATTCTCTACCGCCCTGAAGAAGCAAAAACAAATGCTACCCGCAAAGCTGTAGAGCAAGATCATAAAATAGACTCCATTCTTGACTTGAAGATGATTAAAGCTGTCAAGAAAGCTATCGAGTCGAAAATGGCAGTTCAGTTGAACTACCCGATCGACAATACCGATCGTGCCGTTGGCGCCATGCTAGCAGGTAAAGCAACTGAATTGCACGGAGAAGAAGGTTTACCGGCCGATACCATTAACATCACTTTCAACGGTTCGGCAGGACAAAGCTTCGGTGCATTCCTCGTACCGGGTATTACCTTCCGCCTCGAAGGAGATGCCAACGACTACCTCGGTAAAGGTTTGTCGGGCGGTAGAATCATTGTTGTTCCTCCTGTTGGAACAACCTTCAAATCGAACGAGAATATTATCGCCGGCAACACATTGCTGTATGGTGCAACCACCGGCGAAGTCTATATCAGCGGCCAAGTGGGCGAACGTTTCTGTGTACGAAACAGTGGAGCCACTGCGGTTGTAGAAGGTGCCGGCGATCATTGTTGCGAATATATGACAGGCGGCCGCACCGTAGTTCTTGGAAATGTAGGACGTAACTTTGCTGCCGGTATGAGTGGCGGCATCGCTTATGTCTGGAATAAAGACGGCAACTTCGACTACTTCTGTAACATGGAAATGGTAGAATTATCGCTGGTCGAAGAAACTATCGACAAAAAAGAACTGTATGATCTCATCGAAGCTCATGCCCGCTACACAGGCAGTGTCGTGGCCAAAGAGATGTTAGCTGATTGGGATACTTATGTTGATCAATTCATCAAAGTAATGCCTATCGAATACAAAAAAGTTCTTCACGCACAACGCCTTGCGGCATTGGAAGCTAAGATTGCAACTGTAGAACGTGATTATTAATGGTTTGAGTAAAAAGAGGAGAGACGACACAAATCGTCCCTTCTCTGATGTCAGACGGGAAAAGTAAATTGTAAATAGTAAATTGAATATACGATAATGGGAAACCCAAAAGCTTTCATGAATATCGATCGGAAAGAGGCCGGTTACCGGCCTGTTGACGAACGGGTATGCGATTTTTCGGAAGTTGAACAAACACTCAACATCGAAGATCGCAAGTTGCAGGCATCACGCTGTATGGATTGCGGTGTGCCTTTCTGTCACTGGGCTTGTCCGCTGGGGAACAAGCAACCCGAATGGCAGGATCTTGCTTACAAAGGAAAATGGTTACAATCATATAAAGTATTAACTTCAACCAATGATTTTCCGGAATTCACAGGCCGTGTTTGTCCTGCTCCCTGCGAAAAATCATGTGTGCTGAAGTTACACGAACAACCGGTAACTATTCGTGAGAATGAAGCTGCCGTTGCAGAACGTGTATTTATTGAAGGATTAATTACTCCGATTATTCCGAAACAACGTACTGGTAAAAAAATCGCCGTTATCGGATCGGGTCCTGCCGGATTGGCTTGCGCCGACCGTTTGAATCACAAAGGTCACACGGTAACCGTTTTTGAAAAAGACGAAACCATCGGGGGTCTGCTTCGACTCGGTATTCCAGACTTCAAACTGCACAAATCGGTAATCGACCGTCGTATTGACCTGATGAAAACCGAAGGCGTTGAATTCAAAACATCGGTAAATATTGGCATCGATATTACCACCAAAGAAATACTAAAAGAGTATGATGCCGTCTGTGTTGCTATCGGTTCGGGAGTTCCGCGTGATCTAACGGTTCCCGGTCGTGACATGAAGGGCATCTATTTTGCTCTTCAATTTCTGCAACAGCAAAACCGCGTTATTGCCGGAGTTGCGATTTCCGACAGCGAACGAATCAACGCTAAAGGCAAACATATACTGGTAATCGGAGGCGGAGATACAGGTTCCGACTGCGTGGGAACTTCGGTTCGTCAGAAAGCCGAAAAAATCACGCAAATCGAAATTATGCCCAAACCACCGGTAGGTTCCAATCCGGAAACTCCGTGGCCACTTTACCCGATGATTTTGAAAACATCATCGTCGCACATGGAAGGTTGCGAACGCCGATGGAACCTTGACACCCTGCGTTTTATTGGCGAAAACGGACAGGTAACCGGAGTGGAAGTAGAAGAGGTAAAATGGACAAAAGATGAAACCGGTCGCATGAATCTGAAACGTACAGGAAAGACCGAGATTATCAAAGCTGATTTGGTATTCCTTTCGATGGGATTTATCCATCCGCTCTACGATGGATTGGTAAAAGAGTTGGGTGTTGACCTGAACGAACGCAAAAATGTTGCTATCGACGGATCACACAAAACTTCCGTAAACAAAGTGTTTGCTGCCGGTGATGCTGCCATGGGAGCATCTTTGGTTGTACGTGCTATCGCTTCGGGTCGTGATGCAGCCGCAAGTATCGATGAATTCTTGATGGACTGATTTAGCCTTCCCTCCAAGCATATTTCTGTAAGCAGATACCAGGATATCAGAAGAAGGTGATTCCTGATACCTGCTTACTATTTATATGAAATTTCCGGGAACATTCCGGCATAACTCATATAAAGCTACTTTTTGTATCCGAGTGTTTTTTCTGCCTTCCGTATATTCTTTCGGAGCCAAAACCTACCGCAAATGCAAAACAACATTCTACCCATCGATTTTTATTCCGAATATCAAAAACGACTTTCGGCAACACGTTCTCTTTTGAACCGTCCGCTAACTTTTGCCGAAAAAATAATATACGTTCATCTTTTTGATTCGAAAGAACTGAAAGAACATCAAAGAGGTACCGATTACGCTTATTTCGCGCCCGACCGCGTAGCCATGCAGGACGCAACGGCTCAAATGGCGCTGCTTCAATTTATGAATGCCGGCAAAAGTCGCACGGCAGTTGCCTCATCGGTTCATTGTGACCACCTGATTACGGCTAAAACAGGAGCTTCCACAGACTTGCAAACTGCCAACGTAACCAATCTGGAGGTGTATGACTTTTTGCTCTCTGTCTCCCAAAAATACGGTATCGATTTCTGGCAACCGGGAGCCGGTATTATTCATCAGGTAGTGCTCGAAAACTATGCATTCCCTGGTGGAATGATGATCGGCACCGACTCACATACACCCAATGCCGGTGGACTCAGCATGATTGCCATCGGAGTAGGTGGTGCCGACGCTGTCGACGTAATGGTAGGTATGCCCTGGGAACTGAAGATGCCTAAACTGATCGGGGTAAAACTGACCGGTCGCATGAACGGCTGGACTTCTCCCAAAGATGTAATACTGAAACTGGCCGGTATCCTTACCGTCAAAGGAGGAACCAATGCTATTATCGAATATTTTGGAGAAGGAGCTTCTTCGTTGTCGGCTACCGGCAAAGCTACCATCTGCAATATGGGTGCCGAAGTGGGTGCGACAACTTCCATTTTTCCATTCGACCAAAAGACAGCCTACTATCTCAAAGCTACCGGGCGTGCCGATATTGCCGAGCAAGCAGCCTTAGTTGCCTCCGACCTGCAAGCCGACACAGAAGTTATTGCTACTCCCGAAAAATATTACGACCGGGTAATCGAGATCAACCTCAACGAACTGGAACCTTATATCAACGGTCCGTTTACCCCCGATGCAGCTCATCCAATCTCCGAATTCGTCAAAATCGTCAAAGAAAAGAATTATCCCGAAACAGTTGAAGTCGGTTTGATAGGCTCCTGCACCAATTCATCATACGAAGATCTCGCCAAAGCGGCATCCATTGCTCGTCAGGCAAATGAAAATCATATTGAAACCAAAGCGAAATTCATCCTTTCACCGGGATCGGAAAAGGTACGTGCCACTGCCGAGCGCGACGGCTTACTGGCTCCTTTCAAACAGTTCGGCGGATTAATCATGGCTAACGCGTGTGGTCCCTGCATCGGACAATGGAAACGCCAGACCAACGATCCGCAAGCACTAAACTCCATCGTTTCGTCGTTCAACCGCAACTTTGCCAAACGCGCTGATGGGAACCCGAATACCTATCATTTCGTTACATCGCCAAATCTGGTTACGGCTCTGACCCTTGCCGGTCGATTGACATTCAATCCGTTGACCGACACCATTATCAACAAAGAGGGCAAGGCTATCAAACTACAGGAACCTGTCGGTGACGAGCTGCCTCTACAAGGTTTTGCTCAGGCTGAATCAGGATGTATCAAGCCCTTGGCGAACGGATCCTCCATTGAAGTGAAAATTGCAGTCAAATCGCAACGCTTGCAAAAACTCTTACCGTTTGCTCCTTGGGACGGTGACGATTACAAAGGGTTGGCTCTTTTAATCAAGACGCAAGGCAAGTGCACCACCGACCATATTTCGATGGCAGGCGAATGGTTGCGCTTCCGTGGTCACCTCGAAAACATCTCAGACAACCTGCTGATGGGTGCCGTCAATGCATTCAACCAGAAAACAAACGAGGTGCTCAATCCGTTTGATGGTTCGTACGGAAAAGTGTCGCAAGTGGCAAAAACAATGAAAAGTAAGGGCATTTCGTCGATTGTTGTTGCCGAAGATAACTACGGGGAAGGTTCTTCACGCGAACATGCCGCCATGGAACCTCGGTTTCTCGGCGTAAAAGCAATCCTGAGCAAATCGTTTGCCCGTATCCACGAAACCAACCTGAAGAAACAGGGAATGCTAGCGCTGACTTTTGCAAACCCGGCTGATTATGACAAAGTAAAGGAAAACGACAAAATTGACATTCTCGGTCTGACCGAATTTTCACCAAGTAAGCCGTTGACTATCATCCTACATCATACTGATGAAAGTTCGGAGAGTTTTACCGTCAACCACACTTACAACCAAGAACAAATCGAATGGTTCAAGGCTGGCTGTGCACTGAATATGATGAAAATCTGAGGATTTGAAAATTGAACTTCTCAACCTCCAATTGTAAATACATAAACTGTAAATGAAAGTTACTTGTACAAACGGTCAACTGACCGTTCCCGATATAGTTACCATCCCGTTCATTGAAGGCGATGGTATCGGTTCCGAAATAACCGGAACCACTCAAAAGGTAATCAATGCTGCCGTAGCCAAAGCTTACGGCAGCAAACATTCTATCGAATGGAAAGAGGTACTGGCCGGTGGCAAAGCATTTGAACAAACCGGATCGTGGTTACCCGATGAAACGTTGGCAGCGTTTCAGGAGTACCTGATCGGTATCAAAGGGCCGTTGACCACGCCGATCGGGGAAGGAATCCGTTCATTGAATGTAGCATTACGACAAACGCTCGACCTGTTCGTTTGTTTGCGTCCAGTACGTTGGTTTCCAGGAGTTCCCTCTCCTGTAAAGCATCCCGAAAAAGTCAATATGTTTATCTTCCGGGAGAACACCGAAGATATTTATGCCGGAATAGAATACATGACCGGCGAAGCCAACTGTGAGAAATTCAAAAAATTCCTCCTCGAAGAGATGGGTGTAACAAAGGTTCGTTTCCCCGAAACATCTTCATTTGGCGTCAAACCAGTTTCCAAAGAAGGTTCCGAACGGCTGATACGTGCCGCTATTCAGTTTGCCGTCGATCGCAAATTATCATTTGTGACGCTAGTTCACAAAGGCAACATCATGAAATTTACCGAAGGTGCCTTCAAAAACTGGGGTTATAAACTGGCTGAAACTGAATTCGGAGACAAAGTATTCACAATGACTGAATATCAGCAAATCAAAAAGAGCGAAGGGAAAGAAGCTGCCGATGCAGTTTACAAACAAGCCGTCGAAGAGGGAAAAATCATTGTGAAAGATGTGATTTGTGATGCTTTTCTGCAAGAATCATTACTGCATCCTGAAGAACACTGCGTGGTTGCCACCATGAATCTGAACGGAGATTACGTATCCGATCAGCTGGCTGCCTGTGTGGGGGGAATCGGCATTGCTCCGGGTGCCAATATCAACTACAATACGGGTCATGCTATTTTTGAAGCAACTCATGGAACGGCACCCGACATTGCCGGTACCGGCAAGGCAAATCCTTCGTCACTGCTACTTTCGGGTGTAATGATGCTCGATTATCTGGGATGGAACGAGGCTTCGGCTTTAATCGAAAATGCCATTGAAAAACTGATGGCTGAACGCAAAATGACAGCCGATCTCTATTCGCAAACAGAAAAGGCAACGCTGCTTTCGACAGGAGAATATGCCGACGCCTTAATCGAATTGTTATAAACAAGAAACTTCGGCTCACGACATATTTATGTGGCATTCACACAAACCTTTCAATTCGTTGTACGCTTTGCAAGATCACATATTCAAAGACACCGGTAAGTATTAATCTATTAAAACAAAAGGTTATGAATACAGAAGACATCATCAAAAAGCTGACTGACTCCATCAAGGTAACCAGTCGCATCGATAACGAGCTTTTTATCAAGTATAATGTAAAGCGTGGTCTGCGTAACGAAGACCACTCCGGAGTATTGGTCGGGTTGACCACAATCGGTGATGTTGTCGGTTACGAGCGTCAAGAAGGAGGTCCGTTAAAAGCCATTCCCGGCAAATTGATTTACCGTGGCATCGATGTGGAAGATATTGCGGCATCGCTGCAAAAAACGCATCGGTTCGGATTTGAAGAGACAGTATTTCTGCTGCTTTCCGGATATCTTCCCTCGAAAGAAGAATTAGATTCCTTCAAGGAACTGATTGCCGAGCAACGCCGTATTGAAGACATGTCGAAATTCAGTATTCTGCAATTACAAGGGCACGATATCATGAATATTCTGGCACGTTCGGTGATGATTATGTATACATTCGATGACGAAGCAGATGTTACATCGCGTGAGAACCTGATGAAACAGTCCGTTTCGCTTATTGCCAAATTTCCGACTATCATTGCTTACGCCTATCACAGCATGAGGCACTCATACCAGGGAAGAACCATGGCCATCCGTCACCCTAAAGACAATCTGTCGATTGCCGAAAACTTCCTCTACATGCTGAAAGGGCCTGAAAACTATACCGAACTGGATGCCCGTATCCTCGATATGGCGCTGGTGCTGCACGCCGACCACGGTGGAGGAAACAACTCAACGTTCACCATTCGCGTCACCAGTTCGTCGGGAACTGACACTTATTCGTCCGTAACAGCTGCCATCGGATCGCTCAAAGGGCCCTTACACGGAGGAGCCAACCTCAAGGTGATCGACATGTTCAACCACTTGAAGAAAGTTATCTCCAATTGGAAAGACGAAGCCGAAATCAAGGAATATTTGCTAAAAATGCTTCGGAAAGAGGCATACAACCATACCGGATTGATCTATGGCATCGGACATGCAGTTTACACCATCTCCGATCCCCGTGCTGAAATTCTGAAAGTGATGGCTCGAGATTTGGCTCACGAAAAGGGTCGTGATAAGGAGTTTGCATTCCTCGAACTGATCGAAAAACTCGGAGTGGAAACTTTTATGGAGTTCAAAGGCAATAACGTCAACAAGCGGGTCTGTGCCAATGTAGACTTCTACTCCGGCTTCGTGTACGAAATGATCGGGTTGCCGAAAGAAGTATTTACCCCGATTTTTGCCATGGCGCGTATTGCAGGCTGGATGGCTCACCGCATCGAGGAGTTGAACTTCGACAGCAAGAGAATTATTCGTCCGGCATACAAAAATGTTGCCGATCGAAGAACATACACCGAACTAGAACAACGTGATAATAAATAAATTAATTATGAAAAAGGCAAATAAACGAAGTGCAAGTTGTCTTACATAAATAATATAAAACAAATAATAAAAACAAGTAAAATATGTATTTTTTTGAAATAAAAATACCAAATCACAATATAGTTTGTACCTTTGTGTCACAAATAAAATTTCTGGGTCATTAGACACAAAAATCTAATAAACAAACAATTAATACACAACAAAACAACCCTCATGTCGAAAACAGCAAAAGTAATTGAATTGGATCAGGTGGTTGTTCGATTCTCCGGCGACTCTGGCGACGGAATGCAGCTCACCGGAACACTTTTTTCCAATTTATCAGCCATTCTGGGCAACGAAATCTCCACTTTTCCCGACTACCCGGCCGAAATCCGTGCCCCGCAAGGAACATTGGGTGGCGTATCCGGATTTCAGGTACACTTAGGTTCTCAAAAAATCAATACTCCGGGCGATAAAGCCGACGTGTTGGTAGCTATGAACCCAGCCGCACTGAAAGTAAACGTCAAAGCCATTAAACCGGGTGGCGTTATCCTCTTTGATGAGAATACTTTTGACGATGCGGGCCTGAAAAAAGCAGGATTCACAACCGACAACCCTTTCGAAGAACTCGGCCTGCAAAACGTTCAATTACTTGGAGCTCCGCTGACAGACCTGACCAAACTGAGCCTCGAAGACAGTGGTTTCGACAACAAAACCATTGTCCGATCGAAAAACATGTTTGCCCTTGGCCTTGCTTGCTGGTTGTTTAACCGCCCCATTGACAAAGCACAACATTTTTTGGAAACTAAATTTGCCAAAAAACCGGCCATTCTTCGCGCGAACCTCAAAGTGCTGATCGATGGATTCAACTACGGAAGCAATACTCATGCTGCCGTATCGACCTATCATATAGGTAAATCCGAAATAGACAAAGGCAGATACACAAGTATAAACGGAAACAAAGCTACAGCCTTCGGTTTGATTGCAGCCGCAGAAAAAGCGGGCTTGCAACTCTTCCTAGGCAGCTATCCGATTACACCGGCCACAGACATTATGCACGAACTGGCAGCCCGTAAAGATTTAGGCGTACGCGTAGTACAATCGGAAGACGAAATTGCAGGGATCTGTACTGCGATCGGAGCTAGCTTTGCTGGAAATTTAGCTGCAACCTCAACTTCAGGTCCGGGTCTGGCTCTCAAAAGCGAAGCCATCGGTTTGGCCGTAACGGCAGAACTTCCATTAGTAATTGTGGATGTACAACGGGGAGGGCCTTCTACCGGCTTACCCACCAAAACCGAACAGGCAGATCTTCTACAAGCGCTTTACGGCCGAAACGGAGAATGTCCGCTGGTTGTATTGGCCGCCGGTACTCCCGACGACTGCTTCGACTACGCCTACATGGCCGCCAAAATTGCCGTGGAACATGTAACTCCGGTCATTTTGCTCACCGACGGATTTATTGCCAACGGAACCTCTTTGTGGAAATTACCTAAACTAAGCAAATATCCGGCCATTGTAGTTCCACGCCCGACTCAGGATGCCGGGTCATGGAAAGCTTACATGCGCGATCCCGAAAAACTGAATCGTTACTGGGTGGCTCCGGGAACTCCGGGCTACGCACACCGACTGGGTGGTTTGGAAAAAGATTTCATCACGGGAGCCATCTCTACCGATCCGAAGAATCATCAAAAGATGGTTGACATTCGTCAAGCAAAAATAGACAAGATTGCTGACTACATACCCGAACTGGAAGTGTATGGCGATACTTCTGCCGACACACTGATTATCGGTTGGGGAGGCACTTACGGGCACTTACGTTCGGCAGTCGATAAATTGAATGAAACAGGCAATAAAACGGCATTGGCTCATTTCAATTACATCATGCCGCTACCCAAAAATACCCGCGACATCCTTTCTAAATACAAAAAAATAGTAGTTTGCGAGTTAAACAATGGACAATTTGCATCTTACCTTCGTTCTCAATTCCCCGAAATTTCCATTTTAAAATTCAACAAAGTTCAGGGACAACCTTTCGAAATTCACGAGATTGTTGAACATATAACCTCTCTTTAACCTGCCAATTATGAGTACACAAACATATACTGCTCAAGATTTTAAAAGCGATCAATACGTACGTTGGTGCCCGGGTTGCGGCGATTTTGCTATTCTGAATTCTATTTACAAAGCAATGGCTGAACTGGGTGTCGATCCTTCTCAAACGGCTGTCATCTCAGGTATCGGATGTTCTTCGCGTCTGACTTACTACATGAATACCTATGGATTCCACACTATTCACGGACGTGCAGCTGCCGTTGCCACTGGTGTGAAATGTGCCAATCCGGATCTGACCGTTTGGCAATTTACCGGCGATGGCGACTGTCTTGCCATTGGAGGTAACCATTTTATTCACGCTGTTCGTCGTAATATCGATATCAACATCGTTTTGCACAACAACGAAATTTACGGTCTGACAAAGGGTCAGTACTCTCCGACATCCAAGAAAGGATTGGTTACCAAATCATCTCCTTTCGGAACCATTGAACGTCCCTTCCGGCCTGCAGAACTGACCTTTGGAGCTCGTGGCACTTTTTTTGCCCGTACCATCGACGTTGATACGAAAGTATCGCCGGAAGTAATGATGGCAGCAGCCAAGCACAAAGGGACATCGGTTGTGGAAGTGTTGCAAAATTGTGTGATTTTCAACGACGGAGCTCACAAGGAGATCAGTTCCAAAGAAGCCCGTGCCGAGAAAACGATTCTGTTGGAACACGGCAAACCCATGATCTTTGGCAAAGAAAACGAAAAAGGTCTCGTCCTTGACGGGTTCAATTTGAAAGTGGTTACTTTGGGCGAAAACGGCATCACAGAGAAAGACATTCTGGTGCACAATGCCACCACCGAAGACAACACACTGCACCTGAAATTAGCTAACATGACAGGCCCCGACATGCCTGTTGCCATGGGAGTTATTCGCAATGTAGAAACAAACACCTACAACGACGAGCTTGTTCAACAAATTGAAAGCGTTCAGGAGAAATCGAACATCAAAACTTTTGACGACCTGCTGAAAAGCCTCGATTCGTGGGAAATCTGATAAAATTAACCATCTGCAATTGACGAAAGAAATATACTGCGTATCTTTGCCACGCGTAAATTTCTTTCGTCAACTATAATCGTAAAATCGTAAATCATAATGAGACAAGCATTAACTGCCACCGAATTTAATTTTCCCGGACAAACGGGAGTCTATCACGGCAAAGTTCGCGATGTGTACAGCATCGGTAATCGTTTGGTAATGGTGGCTACCGATCGTATTTCGGCTTTCGATGTTGTTCTTCCAAAAGGCATTCCTTACAAAGGCCAAATGTTGAACCAAATTGCAGCTAAATTTCTGGATGCCAGCGCCGACATTTGCCCCAATTGGAAACTTGCAACCCCGGATCCGATGGTGACCGTCGGCGTGCGTTGCGACTCCTATCCGGTAGAGATGATTGTACGTGCATACCTCTGCGGAAGTGCGTGGCGTGCCTATAAAAACGGCGTACGTGAAATTTGCGGGGTAAAATTGCCTGACGGCATGCGCGAAAACGAAAAGTTTCCGCATCCGATTATCACGCCTACCACAAAAGCTGAACTAGGTCGTCACGACGAGGATATCTCCAAAGAAGAGATCATCAAACAAGGTTTGATTTCGGCCGAAGAGTATACTGTTTTGGAAAAATACACGCTAGCACTGTTTACACGTGGCACTGAAATTGCATCTCAACGCGGATTGATTCTGGTGGACACCAAATATGAGTTTGGCAAATATGATGGCAAAATTTACCTGATTGATGAAATTCATACCCCCGATTCGTCTCGCTATTTTTACGCTGAAGGCTATCAGGAACGATTTGAAAAGGGAGAGGCTCAAAAACAGCTTTCGAAGGAATTTGTGCGCGAATGGCTCATGGAGAATGGATTTCAGGGAAAAGAAGGACAACAAGTTCCGGAAATGACTGAAGCAATCGTAAACGGCATCAGTGAACGCTATATCGAACTCTTTGAAAATATCACCGGTGAGCCGTTTAATAAAGCTGACACAGCAAACTTGACCGAACGCATCGAGAAGAATGTATTGAATTATCTTGCAACCCTTTAAGGGTTGCAAGATGTTTATTTTACCGTTCAAAAGTCTTATCAGGCAAGTGATAAGATATCTTCACCACACCCTCTACGATTAAATCAGGGTGTTTTGATGCCGCTGGTGAATAACCATCCAGATAGTCACTGTATCCAATATAATACTTGCCTTCCAAACGCAAATCAATAAAACTGACAATTGGAAATCGCAACCCGAATCCCGCAATAAAATTAAATCCTCCGCCTTTCTTTGCCAGTTTATCCCCCATGTTCGGCCGACCAGATGCCGGAGAAAAACTTTGATCAGAAAGTTTAGCTCCCATCAAACCAACCCCTCCCACCAAATAAGTATCCATTGGGATTCGTTGTGCAGAGAAGAAAGAAAATATATCGAGATTTACCAAAGCGGAAACCTCGCCGATAGTCGACGAATACTGATAATCACGCATATGTCGGGTATAATCGTGCGACCCTTGATATTTTTGTACTCCCAAGTTTAAAACATACGCAACTCCTGCCATCAAATACTTTCTGTACTCAATAGTATAAATGGTTCCCGCATCTTGTTGGACAAAATCTTTTAAAAGACCCTGTGATTTCAGCGTAGCCGCAGCATCACTAAACATGTATCCGTACCCTACCCCGACAGAGATAGAACGTTCATGCGCCTGATAATCATATCCTTGAGCAAAAACACTCGTTTTATTCCCCCAAAAAATAGCTATAACTAATGTTATTATCTTAACATTTCGCCAAGTTCTCATTTAAATAATTATTTCTCTATAGATTTGATCGAAGTGGCACTTTACTTGTGCCTCATAAACAACAATACGGGCGTTCCCGTAAAGGTCCATGTGCTTCGCAGTTTATTCTCCAGAAACCGAATGTATGGTTCCTTTACGTACTGCGGCAAATTTGCAAAAAACACAAAAGTTGGCACCTGAGTGTCGGGCAGTTGTGTTACATATTTGATTTTGATATATTTCCCCTTCATAGCCGGGGGCGGATAATTTTCTATTAACGGCAAGAAAAACTCATTCAGCTTATTGGTCGAAACCCTCCTCGTTTTGTTTTGATATACCGCCACAGCCGTTTCCACTACTTTGAATATGCGCTGCTTCGTCAACGCCGATGTAAATATAATAGGAAAATCGATAAATGGTGCTAACCGCTCACGAATAGAGTTTTCGAATGCCTTAATATCTTTCACTTCTTTATTTTCGACAAGATCCCATTTGTTCACACATACAACCAACCCTTTCCTGTTTTTTTGCACAAGCGAAAAAATATTCAGATCCTGGCTTTCAATACCTCGTGTTGCATCGATCATTAAAATGCACACATCGGCACTTTCGATGGCTCGTATTGCCCGAAGTACGGAATAAAACTCGAGATCTTCGTTTACTTTGCTCTTTTTACGAATCCCGGCAGTGTCGACCAAATAAAAATCCTGACCAAATTTATTATACCGTGTATAGATAGAATCGCGGGTAGTACCGGCAATCTCGGTCACAATGGTTCTGTCATCTCCGATCAAAGCATTCACCAACGACGATTTCCCGGCATTCGGGCGTCCCACTACAGTAAATTTCGGTAAATCTTCCAGATTTTCGTCTTCACCGTCGGTTCTAAAATGGGATAATACTTCATCCAACAGTTCTCCTGTTCCCGATCCATTAATTGCGGAGATCACATAAGGATCACCCAATCCGAAAGCATAAAATTCGGCGGCCTGATACTGCAAATCGAATGTGTCGGCTTTGTTTGCAACCAATACAACCGGTTTTTTTCCTCTGCGTAATATACTGGCAACTTCCAGATCAAGGTCTGTAATCCCATTCAGAATATCTACAACAAAAAGAATAACATCCGATTCTTCAATAGCAATAGAGACCTGACGTTTGATAGCTTCTTCAAAAATATCGGTCGAATTAACCACCCATCCACCGGTGTCAATCATGGAAAATTCTTTACCGTTCCACTCTACCTTGCCATACTGACGATCGCGAGTAGTACCCGCTTCATCATTTACAATGGCTCTTCTGGATTGGGTCAAACGATTAAAAAGAGTTGATTTTCCGACATTTGGCCGGCCAACAATAGCTACAATATTGCTCATGAAATGTTGTTATTTATTCGATGCACGCAAGCATCAACTATAAAATACGATTTTGGTTATCTATATAAATCTGATATACAAAGCATTTACTGCTTAGCAGGCACCTTTACTTTATCGCGCACCACATACAAATCTCGCTTAACTTGTGGATAAGCATCTCCGATCTCAGACTTCAATTGCTGAGCTTCCTGCATAGAGCGACAATTACCAGCTCTGACTTTCCAAAAAGGAGAATGGTAAGAGACATAGACAGGGATATCCGGAAGGAGCTGCTGCAACTCGCCCTCAATTCTGAACGCTTCCGATTTTGCCATTCGTTGAACATTGCTAGAATACACCTGCACTCGATACCCCTGCACTTCGGTCGTGTTAACGACCTCTGCCGCCGAAACAGCAACGGCTGGCGACTCCGAAACCACAGGATTCTTCTTCACACCATACACCAACGATTCTACACGCTGATCCTGATGTACTTTTATCGACGCCTTTGTAGAAGAATCTTTACTCTCCAAATGAGAGAATATATTCTGCGCCGACAAATCAAAAACACTTGTAAATAGTGCACTAAGCAGGACTAACACACAGCTTTTATTCCTTCTTACCATACGAACAAAATATTATGCGGCATATTAAGCATAAGTTGGCACAAAGGTACACATTTTTAGAGGAAAATTTACAATCTTGAGATAAACGTCATTTTGAATTTTTCCAACTGTTTATAGCGATATTTTTTATAACTTTGTGGCTTTTAGAAAACGTTCGTAAATGAAAGATATAGCAGCAATAAAGCAACCGGTTATACACGATTTTGAACGCTTTGAAGGGCTATTTAAATCTGCTTTTCAGTCAGACAATCAACAGCTAACCGAAATATATTCATATCTCCTGACCAATGTAGGGAAACAAATACGCCCTACGCTGACGTTGCTGTGCAGTAAATTATGCGGCCAAATTAACGATATGGCATTGCAGGCTGCTGTTGCGCTGGAGCTCATGCACACAGCCAGTCTCTTACACGACGATGTGGTGGACGAAGCAAAAGAACGGCGTGGAAATCCTTCTGTTTATGCTCAATGGGGAAACAAAACAGCCATATTATCGGGTGATTACTTGCTGGCGGCCAGTTTTATGGTCATTACCGGCATCAACAATTCACGTATCTGGACTATTCTGGCCAAAGTAGGAAAACTGCTGGCCGAAGGAGAACTGTTACAACTCAACAAAGCAGATGGAGAAACAGTGAGCGAAACACACTATTTCAAAGTGATCGGGAATAAAACCGCAGCCTTGTTTTCGGCCTGTACAGAAGTGGGAGCTATTTCGGCGGGAGCCGACGAATATAGTGTCAAGTTGATACGTGAATTTGGAGAAAATCTGGGTATTGGGTTCCAGATTAAAGATGATATTTTTGATTATTCCGACAGCAACATCATTGGCAAACCTACCGGTAACGACTTGAAAGAGGGAAAAATAACCTTGCCTTTAATTTACGCTCTCAAACAGTCCTCAGAAGAGGAACGTCAAAGCGTTTTACAAAAGTTACAAACGGTTCCCCAAGACGAATCGCTGATCACCGAAATACAAGAATTTGCCCGAAGCAAAGGCGGAATTCGTTACGCTGAAGAAAAAATGCTGTTTTTCAAAGAAAAAGCATGGAACGCACTATCTTCATTTCCTGACAATGTAGAAAAAGATGCTTTAATTGAGATTCTGGATTTTGCCACTGCCAGAAACTACTAAAAGGGAGCTTCTTTCTGTCTTTTAAAAAATGCCTTATGAAGATTCAAACAATTATTCTGAAATATAGTCTGGTAGTTTTACTTCCACTATTAACCATTACCAGCTGCTCTTCTGCAAAAAAATTGACTGCATCATCGACCATTTCATCTACCCAAAGCACAGTAGCGAAACCTGCAATACAATCAAAACTGCATTTACCCCAGTTTTCGACGATGAACGCAGCAAAATGCAAATTCGCGATCACACTCCGCGAAAAGACCTATTCCATCACATCGTCGGTAAAAATCATAAAGGACAGCATCATTCAGGTTTCCATCATGCCCCTACTGGGTATCGAAATGTACCGAGCCGTTTTATGCCCTGACTCGGTAATCATCATTGACAAAAACAACCACAACTATTTTGTAACCGACTATGGATTCTTCCGAAAACGATTCGGAGTTGCAATAGGGTTCAAAGACATTCAGGCTCTTTTGTCCAACCAGCCATTAAATTCCGCCAATGAAGTAGCAGGTTCTGAACTCAAAGCAAATGACAACGGTTACGAATGGATTACCTCGTACAAGGACTTGAAAGCTGATTATCAGTTTTCAAAAGAGTATCAATTAAGCAAAACAACTCTCGAGCAAACGGCATCCGAGGCAAAATTCAACTGCAGCTACTCCAATTTCAACACATTCGATTCGGTCGTATTTCCGACACAATGCTTGATAGAAGCCTCTCACAACCAAAAACAAACCGGATTTACGTTTACAATCGAAAAGCTTACATTCAATACACCTTTAAGTATTAATTCAATTAATTTTTCGGACTACAACCGTGTAGGTCTCGAACAAATACTTCCATTCTAAACCCGGGCAGATGTACGCAAAAAGGAAATTTGTCATTTTTCTATTATTCGCAGCAATAATAGCCCCTGTTTTTTCGCAATCGATTCAGGAGTTACAAACTCAAAAAGCCAAATTGCAGGAAGAACTAAAAATGACGAACCGATTGCTTTTAGATACAAAAAAGTCGGCCGCCTCATCCGAAACCAAACTTTCGATTATCCGCCAGACTATAGCATCGCGCAAAGTATTGATTAACAACCTCAGTCTTCAAATCAATGCCTTGGATAAGCACATGGATACGCTACAATCGGAAAAAGATCGCCTTTCACAGCGCCTATCCCGGCTGAAAACAGAATATGCCCGCCTCATTCAGGAAGCGCAAATGCGCAAAAGCACCTATTCTCAATTCTTATTCCTTTTTTCGTCTGAATCAATTGAGCAAGCTTATCGACGACTACGTTATCTTCAGGAGAGCAGCGACTATCAGAAGAAACAAGCTTATGAGATTTTAGGAGTACAACAAACTATTTCGCATAAGCAAACCGAACTAATTCAGTCCAAACAGTCGAAAGTTGTAACGCTCAGCCAGAAAGAGCAAGAAAGCAAACAATTGCAAAGTGAGCAATCAAAAGAGAGCCAGTCGCTCAAAGAGCTAAAGAAAAAGAATAAGGAGCTGCAATCCCAACTGGTAAAACAGCGACGAATGGCAAACACATTGAATGCCCGTATCGAAAGAGCGATCATGGAAGAGATGCGCCGCGAAGAAGCACGACGCACCGCACGACGGAAAGCTCAGATGGAAAAAGCAGCTGCAGAAGCGAAAAGAGCAGCAGATAAGGCAGCCTCAGAAGCCGCAAAAAAACAAAAAAAGAGACCATCAAAATCGCATGTTCCGTCCGAACAAACTCCGGCAGCCGAAGAAACATCAAAAGCCGCAACCCACACTCTACCCTCCACATCAGCTTATGTCGACATGATGACAAAAGAAGAAGCGCTTGTCTCAGGTAATTTTGCCGCTAACAAGGGACGTTTACCGTGGCCTGTAGAAAAAGGCTACATCCGGGGACATTTTGGTATACAGCAACATCCGGTACTCAAGCATGTGACGACCAACAACAAAGGAATATACATTCAGGCACCCCGTAATTCGGATGCACGTGCTGTATTCGAAGGTGTTGTAACCCAACGGTTTTCTATTCCAGGAAACAACAATGCCATTATTATTCGTCATGGAAATTATCGTACGGTGTATGCAAACTTAACGACAATTTATGTAAACGTAGGAGATCATGTTTCTCCCCGGCAACGAATTGGCAAAATCTTTGTAGACGATGAAAATGGCGGAAAAACAGAACTTTACATGATGTTGTGGCTAAACAAAACGTTGTTGAATCCCGAATCGTGGCTTGCTCGATAATCTATAAAAACCGACAGAACTCTATAAAATGTTAAGAGTCCGGGTCTTTTAATTGTGCAATCCGAAATCCATCGTATATTTGACTCTGAACTCTATCAACGTTTTCAATGCTGTCTGCTGCTCAAATTAAATCTATTCGTTCGCTTGCTCAGAAAAAAGAGCGGGACGCTTCCGGTCTTTTTGTTGCCGAAGGGAGTAAGTGTGTAAACGAGTTGTTGCAATACTTCGATTGCCAACTGCTTATCCTACCAAAAGAAGATACGAGCCATTATTTGGGACGCATTGCAGAGACAGTTTATGCCTCACCCAAAGAGATAGAACGGGCCTCATTTCAGAAAACTCCGCAAGGAGTAATTGCCATGTTCAAAAAACCTGATAGCAGCCTTCCCGATCCAAACAAAAAAGAACTTTATCTGGCATTAGACAAGGTACAGAATCCGGGAAATCTCGGAACCATCATCCGGCTGGCCGATTGGTTCGGCATCCGGCACATTTTCTGTTCGCTCGACACTGCCGATGCTTTTGGGTCGAAAACGGTTCAGGCAACAATGGGTGCGTTGGGACGTGTTTCTATACATTATACCGATTTATCCGAATTTCTCTTGAAAATAAAGCCGACCATCCCTGTTTACGGAACTTTTTTAGGAGGAGATTCGATATACAACGCCAGTTTACCCGATAACGCTGTGATAGTCATGGGAAATGAAGGAAACGGAATTTCCAATCAAATTGCCGAGTGCATCGACCATCGGTTAGAAATACCGGCGTTTACCAACGGAAACGAAACATCCGAATCGCTGAATGTCGCCGTGGCAACCGCAATCGTTTGTTCCGAATTCCGGCGGAGATCACTTGTTATCAAATAGAAGCTACAAAACATTGCAATTTAACGTTATGACTAAAGATAAAATTCTGTGGACTGACGATGAGATTGACCTGCTACGGGGCTACGTTCTTTTTCTCGAAGAAAAAGGCTACGAAGTTTCGACGGCCACCAATGGCCCTGACGCAGTGGAAATGTGCCGACAACAACGTTTTGACATTATTTTTCTCGATGAAAACATGCCGGGTCAGAGCGGGCTCGAGACCCTGAGCATCATCAAAGAGATCGAGCCCTCGGTGCCTGTAGTGATGATTACCAAAAGTGAAGAAGAAAACATCATGGACATGGCTATTGGCAACAAAATAGCCGATTACCTGACCAAACCGGTGAATCCCAGCCAGATCCTACTGACACTCAAAAAGAATCTTCATAAAAGAGAAATTATCTCCGAGCAAACTACCTCGGCTTATCGTTCCGACTTCAATAAGCTCGGAATGCAGATCAACGACTCATTTTCATACGCCGACTGGGCTGAAGTATACCGGCGATTGGTTTACTGGGAACTGGAGTTGAGCGAAGCCGAAAATAGCATGGACGAATTGCTGCTGATGCAAAAAACGGAGGCCAATGCCGCCTTCGCCAAATTCATCAAACGCAATTATGCCAAATGGTTTGAAGATCCGGACAACCGTCCGTTGATTAGTCCCGATCTTTTTAAAAAACGGATTTTTCCGCTACTCGATCAGGGCGAGAAAGTTTTTCTCATTCTTATCGATAATTTCCGTTTCGATCAGTGGCGGCTTATCAAAGAATTGTTGGGTGAATTTTTCATATTCGATCAGGAAGAGTTGTATTACAGCATACTTCCTACCTCCACGCAATATGCCCGCAACGCCATTTTTTCGGGTTTAATGCCGTTGCAAATCACTCAGCTATTTCCCGATTTGTGGGTAAGTGAAGAAGAAGAAGAACATAAAAATATTCACGAAGAAGAACTGCTAAAAAGCCAGATAGACCGTTTTCGAAAGAAATACAGCTTTTCGTTTCACAAGATATTCGATACAATAGCCGGAGAAAAACTAATTGAAAAAATCTCGCAATTATCATCCAATCAGTTGAATGTGTGCGTACTGAATTTTGTCGATATGCTTTCGCACGCACGCACGGAATCGAAAATGATACGCGAATTGGCGCATAGTGAAGAGGCTTATCGTTCGCTCACCCTGTCTTGGTTTCGCCATTCGTCCACCTACGACCTATTCAAAGAACTAGCCAACAGCAACTACAAAGTGATTGTCACCACCGACCACGGCACCATTAAAGTGACCAATCCTGTGAAAATTGTGGGCGATCGCGGCACGAGTACAAACTTAAGATATAAGGCCGGTAAGAATCTGAACTACAATTCAAAAGAGGTATTTGAAATGGCACAACCTTCTAAATACGGATTACCGTCACCCAATGTCAGTACCGCTTATGTCTATTGCATGCAAGACGATTTTTTTGCCTATCCGAATAACTACAATCACTACGTCGGTTACTACAAAAACACCTTCCAGCACGGAGGCATTTCGTTGGAAGAGATGTTGATTCCGTTTGTGACGATGAGCCCCAAGAAGTAATTCGGAATTATTCCATGAATGAATTACCTTTTTTAAGTGATTTTGAGCTATATTGACGCACACAGAGATAGCAAACTCACATTGTCTCAACAAAAACAATTCGTATATTTGCAGGCAATATTTTAACACCAACCGAAACTCTATATTAAAAGCACCTTCCGGTTGACCATTCAATTTTACAGAAAGGCATTTTCAAGCCATTATCAGACATGAAACAACTATTGTTGATCTCCTTTGTTGCGTTAGCAAGTTCTTTGTTTGCTCAAAACGGAAATGATCCGATTTTGATGACAATCAAAGGGACTCCTATCCACAAGTCTGAATTTGAATATCTATACAACAAAAACAATACTCAGAACACGCTGGATAAGAAATCATTGGCAGAATATCTCATTTTGTTTCAAAATTTCAAAATGAAAGTCCTCGAAGCTGAAGCTTTGGGTATGGATACTACCCGGACTTTTTTAGAAGAACTTGCCGGTTATCGCCGTCAATTGACTCCTGTTTATCTTACCGATACGGTGATGCAAAACCGCTTGGTGAATGAGGCCTATGACCGACTAAAAGAGGAGGTAGATGTAAGTCACATCTTGATTCGGATAGCCTCCAATGCGACACCGACCGATACGTTGGCAGCTTACAACAAAATAGCAGCCATCCGTGAACGTATCACAAGAATACCCCGGACAATCGACTCTAAATGCGGTTTTTTCACCAGATTGTTCGGCCATTGCAAACAGATAACCATCGAACCCGAAAATTTTAACGAAGTAGCCCGGAAAGAGTCGGAAGATCCTTCGGCCATTGAAAACAAAGGACATCTCGGATTCATCAGCGGTTTTATGACCATATATCCATTCGAGAACGTTGCCTACAACACGCCGGTAGGACAAATAAGTGCTCCGGTTCGTACTCCATACGGTTATCACATCATCAAAGTAGAAGCCCGTCGTCCTTCTCGAGGCAAATTACAGGTTGCGCATATCATGAAATTCGCATCGCAAGATGCCTCTGATTCGATTAAAAAGAAAATGAAAATGGTAATCGACAGCCTCTATCTCGAAGTGAAGAATGGGGCTGATTTCGAAGTTCTTGCCCGTAAAACTTCGGATGACAAAAGTTCTGCTGTCAACGGAGGAGTACTACCCTGGTTTGGATCGGGAAGTATGGTGAAAGAGTTTGAAGATGCTGCCTTCGCTCTTAAAAAAGGAGAAATCAGCCAACCGGTTCTCTCTCCCTACGGATGGCATATCATCAAACTGCTCGACATAAAACAGTTGGAGCCGCTCGCAGAGAAAAGAGCTGAGATTGAACGCCGGATTCAACGCGACGAACGGGCAAATAGAATCACTCAAGCATTTATAGATCAACTAAAAACAAAATATCAATTCAAAAATATCAATGCTTCAATTGCGCCTTTTTACCCATTGGCAGAGAAATATTCGTTGAAAGACACTGCTTTTGTGAATGCAACGGAACACATGAACGGAACGATGGCTACTTTTGCCGATCAAACATTGACACAATGCGATTTTGCCTTTTTTCTGAATCGTTATCCCAACAGTCGGCAAACCGATAAAAAAGCACTTATTGAAGAAAAGTACCAGCAATTTGTAAACACAGCTCTTGTCAATTACAAAGACGATCAGCTGGAAAAAGAGTATCCTGACTTTGGCAACCTGATGAGAGAGTATCACGATGGAATTCTGCTTTTCAACATCAGCAACGAAAAGGTGTGGGACAAAGCCACACGCGACAGCAAAGGTCTGGAGGCATTTTTCAAAGCAAACCGTAGAAATTACACTTGGTCGGAACCTCGTTTCAAGGGCTTGGTCATTTCATGTAAAAACGAGGTTACCCGTCTCAAAGCAATAGAACTTATTGCCAAAGCACCGCAAGATTCCATTGGAGCATATCTTGCGTCACAGCTCAACAAAGACACCCTTAGCGTAGCAAAAATTGAGAAAGGGCTGTTCGTACAAGGCGATAACAAAGCGGTAGACAAATTTGAATTTAAAACCGGTGATTTTACACCTTCCAAAACTTTCCCTATTGTTTTCACTTATGGAAAAATTCTTAAAACCGGACCGGAATCTTATTCCGATGTAATAGGTATACTTACATCCGATTATCAGACATATCTGGAAAATCAATGGGTAAAAGAGCTCCGAAAAAAATACACCATAACGATAGATCAGCAAGTCCTCAAAACAATAAAAGAAAATTGATTACACGTAATTTCAATTCATAAACATGAAGAAAACAACATTAAAACTGGCGATCCTGATGTTTCTGGGTGGCTTCCAACAATTTGCCATGGCTCAAAATAATATTATCGACGAGGTAATCTGGGTTGTGGGCGAAGAAGCCATTCTCCGTTCCGACGTTGAAAATCAAAAGCTTCAGATGCAATATCAGGAAGAAAAAATTGACGGTGATCCGAATTGCGTTCTACCCGAGCAAATGGCCATTCAAAAGCTATTCCTGCATCAGGCAAAACTCGACAGTGTGGTAGTTAGCGAAAGTCAGATCAATAGCGCTGTTGAACGCCGAATCAATTACATGATTTCTCAAATCGGCTCGAAAGAAAAGTTGGAAGAATATTTCAACAAGCCTCTTGCGCAAGTCCGTAATGAATCGTACGAGCCGACACGCAACCAGATGCTTGTGGAAGAGATGCAGAAAAAACTGATCGGAGACATTAAAATAACGCCGGCAGAAGTCCGGAAATATTACAAGAATCTGAAGGCCGATAGTATTCCGATGGTACCTGCATCCATTGAGGTACAGATCATCACCAACAATCCGGTTATTCCACAAAGTGAAATCGATCGGGTAAAAGACAGACTGCGTAGTTTCGGAGAACGCATCACCTCGGGCGAATCTCAATTCTCCACTTTAGCACGACTTTACTCCGAAGATACCGAATCTGCAAAACGCGGCGGCGAACTCGGGTTTATGGGCAGAGGACAATTGGTGCCGGCCTTTGCAAATGCTGCCTTTGCCCTTACCGATCCAAAGAAAGTATCACGTGTGATTGAAACCGAATACGGATTTCACCTTATTCAATTGATCGAAAAACGAGGTGAACTGGCCAACTTTCGTCACATCCTTCTGAAACCACAAGTCTCTTTAGATGCCGAAAACAAAGCCATCCAACGGCTTGACAGCATCTTAACCTTTATTCACGATGGAAAATTCTCATTTGAAGAAGCTTGTCGATTTTCATACGATACCGATACAAAAATGAACAACGGACTGATGACTAACGCAAACACCGGAACCGCCAAATTCGAGCTACAGCAACTTCCTTCCGAAATTGCAAAAAAAGCAGAAAATATGAGTGTCGGCGAAATATCGAAACCGTTTGTAATGCTCAACACCAAAACAAACCGTGAAATTTGCGCCATCATCAAAATCAAAGAGAAAACGCCCAGCCACAAAGCAAATCTGGCCGACGATTACCAAACCCTGAAAGCTGTTGTGGAAAACAAACAAAAGAACGAAATTATCCACAACTGGATCCTCAAAAAACAAAGGGAAACCTATGTACGCATCGATCCTAAATGGAAAAACTGTACCTTCCAGTATCCGGGTTGGGGGCAAAAGTGATTCCGAAAACTATGGGTAGCCCCATGGAAACCGAAATATTGGAATTTTGAAACTTGAAATTTTTTATTGATGGCAAATCGCCGTTTTATTGAATATTCAAACAGGCATATCGTACTTTTATGTACGTTATGCTTGTTTTTGCATTGGCTGGTGGCACAACAACCCGACCCCAAAACAGCCTTTCCTTTGCCACGACATCAGAGGTTACAGAGTGCCGAAGAATTGCTCAAGCCCAAAGAAGACAAAGAGGCGGCCTTCAAAAATACACAACAGGTGTTACACCCTACCCAGTTACCCAAAATTGGCAAACATAGTAAATCGGTTATTTTCCTTGAACATGCCGATATTTGGAGAGGCAATCAGGTGCTTTATCCGGATGTAGAAATTATCTCACAGAACGTTCGTTTCCGGCAAGATAATACCTACCTCTACTGCGACAGTGCCTATTTTTACGAACAGGAGAATTCGCTGGATGCATTTGGCAATGTGCATATGATACAGGGAGACACACTGCATCTTTATGGCGACGTACTCTTTTACGACGGAAACAGCAAACAGGCGCACCTGAAATATAACGTACGAATGGAGAACAAAGGGACGATACTTACGACCGATTCTCTGTTATACGACCGCATGGAAAATGTAGGCTATTACACCACCGGAGGCCGCATCACCAATGGTGACAATGTGCTGACCTCTCTGATAGGACAATATTATCCGGCTATCCATACGGCATTCTTCAAAACTGCGGTCAAGTTGGTAAATCCCGACTTCGTCATGCGATCGGATACGCTTCAATACGACACAAAAAGCGGCAGAGCCACCATTGTGGGACCTACCGATATTGTCCACAAAAATAAAACAACCATCACTTCTACTCGAGGTTGGTACGATACGCATACTGACCATTCCCAGCTATTGAACCGTTCCATTGTCCGGAATCCGGATGGTAGGCAACTGACTGCCGACACCATTTTTTACGACAAAAAACTGGGCATAGGCAATGCGTATCATAACGTAGAAATAAATGACACAGCCCAGCAAATAACCCTCTACGGCCATTACGGATATTACAACGACAACAAGAGTTATGGATTTGTCACTAAACGGGCCAAATTGGTACAACGTTCACAGGAGGATACTCTTTACATGCATGCCGATACCTTAGCCATGATGAAAGACTCAGTATTCAACTGCGCCAAAGGCTTTCACAATGTGCGATTTTTCCGTAACGATCTGCAAGGCAAATGCGATTCTCTTTTCTATTCCGACCGCGATTCGGTAATGCGAATGTACGGCGTGCCCGTTCTATGGTCGGATGAACAACAAATATCGGGCGAAGAAATTCATTCTTACTTCAAAAACAAAGAATTAGAACATATTCACGTCATCCGGTCGGCTTTTGTCATACAGCAAAGCGACAGTATCCGTTTCAATCAGGTTTCGGGAAAAGATCTGAAAGCGTATACCAAAAACCGGGAAATTTACCGAATCGATGTCAGTGGAAATGCCGAATCGCTCTATTTTCCACGAGACAAAGACAGTACGCTAATCGGGATGAACACCACGCAAAGTAGTTTTCTAACCATGTTTATCAAAGAAAAAAAGATTGATAAAATTGTGCTGCGACCCCTATCGAACGGCACTCTTTATCCTCCCGAAAAGACAAAGAAAGATCAGATGTTTCTCAAAAATTATAACTGGCAAGAAGCAGTCAGACCAAAAAATCAAGAGGATATCTTCACCTTTATTCCATTGGACAAGACAAAATCTCTCAGTGGACGACACAAACAGGTTGGTATTCCGAAACCGACAGAAAAGAAAGTAAAAAAGTAAAGTAAAAACGAATCCGGCAACTATCAAAAAACAGCTGCCAGATTCGTTTTATCTCTTTTTACTCGCAATCACCTCATCGATCACTTTCGGAAAATATTCATATTCCAACGCATGTACCTTGGAAGCTACATCATCAGCCGAGTCGGTAGGTAACACCCGGCATGCAGTCTGAAACAGAATCTGTCCTTTATCATAATGTGCATTTACATAATGAATTGTGATACCAGATTCCTCTTCACCTGAGGCTACCACAGCCTCATGCACACGACTGCCATACATACCTTTTCCTCCATATTTGGGCAACAGAGCCGGATGAATATTCAGAATACGATCGGAATAGGCTGCAATAATATTGTCGGGAATCTTGAGCAGAAATCCGGCCAATATAACCCATGCAATATTATTTTCTTTAAGCAACTTCAACACCGAATCGCCTTCGTTCATCTCTTTTTTGGAAAAAACCACCGACGGAATATGTAACTTTCGGGCACGTTCGAGGACATAAGCATCGGCGTTGTTTGTTAAAATTAATGCTACCGAAACAGAGGAATGAGCCTTGAAGTAACGAACAATATTTTCGGCATTACTACCTGATCCTGAGGCGAAAATAGCGATTTTAGTCATGGAATAAAAGGGAATTTTTATGCACATTGAAGTGCGTTTTGTGCAAAAAGCTCTCATTTTTATAAGAAAACGCATGGCTTTTCAAAAAAAAATTCGTTCCTTTGCAGCGCAAATTTATAAAACAAATTTCATTTACAACCAAAAACTTTAAAGTTATGTCAGAAGTTGCAGACAAAGTAAAAGCGATTATCGTTGACAAATTAGGCGTTGACGAATCAGAAGTAACACCACAAGCTAGTTTTACTAACGACTTAGGCGCTGACTCACTCGACACTGTAGAATTGATCATGGAATTCGAAAAAGCCTTTGGCATTACTATTCCCGACGATCAAGCTGAAAAGATTTCGACAGTGGGCGAAGCTATTGCTCATATCGAAAGCGCGCTTTAATAACTCGATAACTCTGTATGGAATTAAAACGAGTAGTAGTAACAGGTCTTGGTGCTATCACTCCGTTAGGCAATTCAGCCCCTGAAACATGGGAGAGTCTGATTAACGGTGTGAGTGGCGCAGGACCTATTACTCATTTTGACGCATCACTATTTAAGAGCCACTTTGCATGCGAGGTCAAAGGTTTTGACCCCAGCCTGCTATTAGACAGAAAAGAGCTACGGAAATGCGACCGCTACACACTTTATGCGATTGCAGCCGCAAAAGAAGCAATTGACAATTGTGGTGCCGATCTTGAAAAAATCGACAAGGACGAAGTAGGTGTGATTTTCGCCGCCGGCATCGGAGGTATTCAAACTTTCGAACAGGAAATCGGCGGATATTATGCAAATCCGGCGATCGGTCCTAAGTTTAACCCCTTCTTTATTCCGAAGATGATTTCGGATATTGCAGCCGGTCAAATTTCGATCATATACGGATTTCATGGACCGAACTATGGGACCGTATCGGCATGTGCTTCTTCAACCAATGCACTCATTGATGCATTCACCCATATTCGTCTCGGCAAAGCAAATATGATTGTAGCTGGTGGCGCCGAAGCAGCTATTACCCCGGGTGGTGTTGGCGGTTTCAACGCGTTGACTGCTCTTTCGACCCGAAACGATGATCCTCAGGGAGCTTCACGCCCTTTCAGCAAAAGCCGTGATGGTTTTGTGATGGGAGAAGGTGCCGGTTGTATCATCCTCGAAGAATTGGAACATGCTCTGGCTCGTGGTGCAAATATCCTTTGCGAAGTAGTTGGTGGAGGAATGTCGGCTGACGCCTATCACCTGACGGCTACTCACCCTGACGGATTGGGCGCAAAATTAGTGATGCAAAGAGCATTGAAAGATGCAGAAATGAATCCCGAAGATATTGATTATATCAATGTTCACGGAACATCGACCCCTGTAGGTGATATCTCCGAAGCTAAAGCCATTAAGGATGTTTTCGGTGACTACGCTTACAAGCTGAATATCAGTTCGACAAAATCAATGACAGGTCATTTGTTGGGTGCCGCCGGCGCCGTAGAAGCAATGGCCAGCATTCTTTCTGTGGTGAATGATATTGTTCCGCCAACCATCAATTTCCATGAAGGCGATGAAGATGAAGAGATTGATTATAAATTGAACTTTACCTTTAACAAAGCCCAAAAACGTACTGTTCGAGCTGCATTATCGAACACGTTTGGATTTGGCGGTCACAATGCAAGTATTATCGTAAAGAAATTTGCAAAGTAACAGGTGATTATTCAGAAACTCTATAAAAAGATAAGGCTCTTTTCGAGAATTCGTCAAGAGCCTTATCTGTTATTTTATCGACTGACCGGCATCATCCCCGACAACCTCGACCTCTATGAACTGGCCATGTGCCACAAATCGACCGGAGTTAAAGACGCGCAGGGGAATGCGGTAAACAACGAGCGACTCGAATTTCTGGGAGATGCCATCATCAACTCGATCGTGGCGGACATTGTTTACCATCGTTTTGCCGATAAAGAAGAAGGTTTCCTGACCGATACCCGCTCCAAGATAGTACAACGGGAATCGCTCAACAAATTAGCCATCGAACTGGGTATTCCAAAACTCATGCAGCTTTCGCCAAAAAACGGAGCGCTACACGGCAATAACATTTTCGGCAATGCTTTTGAAGCCCTTATCGGAGCCATCTACCTTGACCAGGGATATGAACGGTGCAAGCAATTTATCGAAACGAAATTGATTGCTTCCTCCATCGACGTCAACAAAATGGCAAACAAGGAGGTCAACTTCAAATCAAGGCTGATCGAATGGGGACAATCCAATAAAGTGCCGGTCGAGTTTGAGGTGATAGAAACCTTTCATGATAGGCGCAACGAATTAACCTTTCAAACCCACGTACTGATTAACGGATTGGTAGGTGGATTAGGTGTAGGACACTCTAAGAAAGAGTCGCACCAAAATGCCGCTAAAATGGCATTAAAAAAGCTTCAGGATGATGTTGATTTCAGAGAACAAATTAGGAATCAGCTACCAGAGAACAATAACCATCAGGATGAGATACTCAGTAACGAAACTGCTTCTGAGCCGGAAGAGGCTATAACTTAATTTATAGGGTATGCCAGTACAAAAGAAGAAGCAGATCGCTACCAACAAAAATCAAAAACAAGATTCACAACCGACTAATTTACTCGTCAAATTGGACGAGATATTGTCAAAAAGAATGCAACAGATTCTATGGACAGGACTAGTGATCGGTTTTGTTTTTGCCTGTTTGTTATTTGAATGTAATGTAAGTACAGGAGGAGATGACTCCATGTATATCGAAAATGCATGGAATTTTCTGAAAGAAGGCCAACTTCCAGTTTACAAAGGGACTTTCTATTCCGTCCTGCTTAGCGGATTGATTGCTATTTTTGGCATCAACATCATCATTCTAAAACTTTTTTCTTTAGCCTTAATTATCGGATCTCTCTACTTTTTTTTCAGTGCTTTCCGAGAAAAATTAGCGCCTTCGGTAGTAGTAGTTGCTTACATTATCACTTCCGTTTGCTCTTATTACCTCTATTTTGCCAGTCAAACCTATACCGAAGCTCTTTACCTTTTTCTTCAGGCATTACTGATTTATCTGGTATTGAAGTACTATGCCCAATTGCACACCTTCAAGCTAAAGGATGATATCCGTAAAGCAGCCATTGTATCTCTGGTTGCTCTTTTTCTTTTTCTTACCCGCAATATTGGTATAGTAGCCATCGCCTGCATCGTTAGTTATCTATTACTGCAAAAAGAATGGAAATCGGCATTGACGCTTATACTAACATTCGCTGCAATATTTTTGTTGTTTTCGCTGGCAAAATACTTAATTTGGGGATCACAGGGTATTTTTGGCGGATCACAGTTTGCTGAGGTCTCTTACAAAAGTCTCTACAATGAACAAATGGGAAAAGAAGATATAGGTGGCTTTGTACACCGGTTCTTCATCAACTCCAACAATTTTTTCTCCAAGCATATCTACATGCTTATGGGATTCCGAGCCGAACATGTAAAAGGGATTCCTATTTTGACTACTCTGACCTATGCATTACTGATAATGGCACTCTATTTTTCTATCATACGGAAGAACCGCGTTGCCCAATATCTATCTTACCATGTTCTTTTTTTGAGTATCACCACATTTTTTGCCTTGCAAGAGACATGGGATCAGTGGAGACAAATTTTGGTCTACTACCCATACATCCTATTGCTATTCGCATATCTGCTGTATGAAATACTAAAACAACCCAAATTTAGCCGTTATCAATGGATTTATCCCACTCTATTCGGTCTGATATTTTGCACAACAACCAGCGCAACTCTGAGCAAGGTACCAGATTCGACAGATAGACTATCACATAACATAAGCGGTGAACCTCTCTACGGAATGACACCTGACTGGCAAAATTATATTCTGTCAAGTGTTTGGGCAGCTGAAAACCTACCCAAACAATACAATATTGCAGTCAGAAAGCCTAACATTTCGTTTATCTATAGCCATCGTGATTTCTATGGGATTTTCCGTCTTAACGGTTCCCCGTACGAAACTATAAAAAAGAAGCTGAAACCCGGATATAAATCCGTAATTTTGTCGATGCCTGACGCTGCACTAAAAAAACTCTATCCGGACATTGCAAAATACACATTATGTGTTATTTCCGGCTCTTTTCAAAAAGTTGAGAATATGCCACCTCCGGGCACGTTGGTACTTTATAGCATGCCTGCCGATACCCTGGCAAAGTTTGAAACCCGCTTTCGAGTCACCAATACACGCTGGATTAAGGATGGATTTGCTTGGCTAGAACAACAACCGGAGAGACAAAACATATATTATTTTGATCCGGATCACTTACTTGAACCTTTGTACCGGAATCACGTGCGTTATTTCATTCTTGCCAGTCTACGCCTAAATCCTCTTGACAAAGAAGTGGGAGTGATCGAGACGTTGCACAAGTATTTTATGGTTATAGAATTCAAATATCCGGGATGTATCAAGCTGATTCATGAAGACGGCGATTCGGAAAAAGCAGGCCTATTCGAACTCAACATTCCGGCTTTATGGAAATAAACCGACACTAGTAAAACAGTATAGTCATCAAAAATATGGAGATCCTCTTTTTAGGAACAGGAACCTCGAACGGAGTTCCTCAGTTATGCTGCAATTGTGACGTATGTTCTTCTACAGACACACGCGACAAACGGTTGCGAGCATCTGCCCTGATAACTATCGATGGAAAAAACATATTGATTGATTGTGGCCCCGATTTTCGGCAGCAAATGCTGACTCATCAGATCACTTCGCTTTCGGCCATACTACTTACGCACGAGCATTACGACCATGTAGCAGGCCTCGATGACGTTCGCTCATATCGAGCCGTTGATGTATTTGCCGAAGAACGGGTAGATCACACATTGATAAAAACCATGCACTACTCGTTTGCAGCGAACAAATACCCAGGTACACCCGAGCTCAAGCTCCATGAAATAGTGGAAAACGTTCCATTCGAAGCTGCCGGTGTAGAAGTAATGCCGCTTCGGGCCATGCATGCTCAATTGCCAATTCTCGGATTTCGCATCGGGAATATGGCTTATATAACTGACTTTAAGACCTTACCTGAAGCTACATTATCGCAACTTGAAGGACTTGACCTGTTGGTGATGGGAACCCTGCGATTCAAACCACACTTTTCCCATCTGATGGTAGAAGAAGCTCTTACCCTGATTAACCGCCTTGCCCCTAAGCAAACCTATTTTACGCACATGAGCCACGATATGGGACTGCATGAGCTTGTAGAGAAAAAGCTGCCTCCAGATGTGAGGCTGGCTTATGACGGATTGAAAATTAAATTGTAACACATAAACAATCACCGAAGCCGTAAGTGTGATGGCTCTTGTTCGCGAGGAATACGGGCGATCCGGACACGCTGGCCGAGGTACAAATCAGATCAAATGCAAAACATCAGAAACATCGCAATCATTGCCCACGTCGACCACGGTAAAACAACGCTGGTAGACAAAATGTTGTTGGCCTCCAAATTATTTCGCGAAAACGAAACGGTAGGAGAACTAATACTGGACAATAATGATTTGGAACGTGAACGCGGGATTACCATCCTGTCTAAAAACGTTTCGGTAAATTACAACGGCTGTAAAATCAATATTATTGATACTCCGGGTCACGCCGACTTCGGTGGTGAAGTAGAACGTGTGCTCAACATGGCCGACGGCGTGTTACTGTTGGTTGATGCCTTCGAAGGTGCCATGCCGCAAACCCGTTTTGTGCTTCAAAAAGCGTTACAACTGGGCTTGAAGCCTATCGTAGTAGTCAACAAAGTAGACAAACCCAACTGTCGCCCCGAAGAGGTTCAGGAAGAAGTTTTCGACCTGATGTTCAGCCTCGATGCTACAGAAGATCAACTCGACTTTCATACAGTTTTCGGTTCTGCCAAAAACGGCTGGATGTCAAATGACGTAAACGTAAAAAAAGAAGACATCAACGACCTGTTTGATGCCATCATCGAATATATTCCTGCTCCCGAATACCTTGAAGGAACTCCTCAGATGTTGATTACCTCTCTCGACTATTCGTCTTATGTGGGACGTATTGCCGTAGGACGTGTTCATCGTGGCGAACTACGCGAAGGCATGGCTGTGTCGCTAGCAAAACGTGACGGTACCATGGTCAAATCACGGATTAAAGAGTTGAACGAATTTACCGGTCTGGGACGTACGAAGGTTGAACGCGTAGGTTCCGGCGACATTTGTGCACTGATCGGTATCGAAAACTTTGAAATCGGCGACAGCATTTGCGACATCGAAAATCCGGAACCCCTGAAACCAATTGCCATCGACGAACCGACCATGAGTATGTTGTTCACCATCAACAACTCTCCGTTCTTCGGCAAAGAGGGTAAATTCGTCACCTCTCGTCACATTCACGACCGTCTGGTGAAAGAATTGGATAAAAACCTTGCGCTGCGTGTCGAAAAAAGCGAAAATCAGGATTCATGGATCGTTTACGGACGTGGGGTACTTCACTTGTCGGTACTGATTGAAACCATGCGCCGCGAAGGGTATGAGCTGCAGGTAGGTCAACCGCAAGTTATCATCAAGGAGATTGACGGTGTAAAATGCGAACCGATGGAACAACTTACCATCAACGTTCCCGAAGAATCATCTGGAAAAATCATTGAAATGGTTGCGGTACGTAAAGGTGACATGACCAATATGGAGCACAAAGGCGAACGCGTAAACCTCGAATTCACTATTCCTTCACGCGGTATCATCGGACTACGTAACAACGTGCTGACCGCATCGGCAGGCGAAGCCATTATGGCACACCGTTTTCTCGATTATCAACCTTACAAGGGCGAAATCGAACGTCGTACTAACGGCTCGATTATTGCAATGGAAAGCGGCACTGCTTTTGCTTATGCCATTGACAAACTGCAGGACAGAGGAAAATTCTTCATCTATCCGCAGGATGAGATTTATGCCGGACAGGTAGTTGGCGAACATAGCAAAGATGGTGATCTGGTTGTAAATGTAACCAAATCGAAAAAACTGACCAACATGCGAGCTTCGGGTTCTGACGACAAAGTGCGTCTTTTCCCTCCTATCGTTTTCAGTCTCGAAGAAGCGCTCGAATATATCAAGGAAGATGAATACGTGGAATTGACTCCGAAATCAATCCGTCTGCGCAAAATCATCCTCGACGAAAACGAACGCAAACGTATGGCAAAAAAATAAATCTACAATCATACGATTGATTCTTAGACCAACCATACGACATCGTAAAAACCATTCCATTCCCGGGATGGTTTTTTTGTGTCCAAAATTTGCATATGCCCTCTCTCTTGTTTTATATTTGCACTCCCAATGAACGACACGAGGCTCGTACATCGGAAATAGAGATTCAATTACAAACTCAAAAACAATTACTCAATGGACGATATTATATGCAGCTGTAACCATATTACTAAAGGTGATATTGTCAACGCTATTCAACAAAAAGGTTACACAACCGTAGAAGAGATTCAGGATGCACTCGATGCAGGTACGGTTTGTGGATCTTGTGTAGACGAGATCGAAGAAATTCTGAAATCTGTGAAATAACCAACGTCTATAATCGTTTCTCAAAGCCATCCTCATAAATGAAGGATGGCTTTTTTATTTATCCTGATTCGCAAGTCTTTTTTGAGGCTTCCTTTGATCTGCACGAACAAATTTTCTCAACTTCTCGTGATAGCAAGATTCTATGGGCTATAATCTACTATCTCTTCCAAGCAGCAACAATAAACATACATATCGTTTATTTTGCCAAATTTAACGCGTATATTTTGATTTTCCAGACTTTCAAAACACATTATTTTTGTCAATATAAAGAGGCTTTGCTGAGCAGTAATATATAATTATCAACATGTCAATATATTATGAATTAATAATAATATTTAAAATATGCCATTTCGTTGACACCACAAAGTATATAAGGCTAATTTTTGATTTAATTTTATCATTGCATTATTGCATTTATAAATTATTTCCACAATTATTTCTAAATGATTTTCGTATGATAGAATATAAAAGAGGCGAATATTCCATTCTTTGCTAATTCTATCGTTCGAAAAAATATCAGCACCAAAACTGAGAGAAAATATAATTCATTTAGAAAGGAATGATCGTTACTTTCATTGTGTGTCGACATCAACACAATGAGAGGATCTTATTACGTCCATATCCCATTATCATTTCATGTTACTCCGGTTAGACTCATGGTAATATATTGAGGGAAAAGTATGTAATAAAAAATCATTACCTCCAAACATCTTGATAATAGATTATCAAATACAAGCATTATACTGCGTCTGTAATCACAAGAGCATTCCCTGATATCATTTCGAAGCTAACATAAGTGACAGATTTTCAATATAAACACAACCTTAACTGAGATCATGATGAAATCTACAACCTTAAACAAGCATGTAAAGTACAGAATCGGCAAATGGCTACCGTCTGACAAAGAGTTTCTAAATAGTTGGATCTGCATGAAGATTAAGCAGGCACAAAGCAGGAATCTTGAGATGCATGATTCTATTAAAGAATTAAAAGACGCAATATACGCCGATCCGATTTTATATATGAGTTTTACCAGCATGTATGATGAAATTCCGCAAGGATATAACGAACCTGTAAAGAATTTCGAGACCATGCTTCTGGTTGTCAATCAAATACTGGACGAAGCACCTTGTTTTAGTGTGGTTGAAAACCAGATCGGATTGGTTGGTTTTCCGATTAATGCCATACTCGACTGGGCAATGGGGACAATGGGCGGTTATTTAGCTTTCACACATCCAGTCGTAAATAAAAAACTAAAGAACATTTTGAACGAATGGAAAAGGTTTCTTTCTTCTGAAGCCTCTCAATATGTTTTAGTCGATGGTCCGATAAAACAAGCCCAATCGGACTATCCGAATCCACTGGGATGGTTTTCGCACGATGCATTAGAGGCCATGGCGGCTATGGATCCACTACGGGGCATCGGCAAAAATCCATACGATGCACAGGCCAATTTCATCTACAACTTCAAATGCGACCCCACCAAACCCCATTACGGATTCAAACACTGGGATGATTTTTTCACACGCAAATTCAAGACCGGAGTCCGCACAATAAGTGCAGCCGACCGGCATCCGGATGTCATTGTAAATGCTTGCGAATCGGCGCCATACAATTGTGTAAACGACGTAAAGATGAAGGATCAATTCTGGATGAAAGGGCAACCATATTCCTTGATCGACATGATGGCGCACCATGAACTTGCAGCTAAGTTTGGAGACAACAGCACTGTTTATCAGGCATTTTTATGCGCCAAAACATATCACCGATGGAACAGCCCTGTCGATGGAAAGATTGTAGCCACCAAAAATATACCCGGAACATATTATGCCGAGGCTCCTGTAGAAGGATATGATCCTGCCGGACCAAACGATTCTCAGGGCTATATAACAGAGTTAGCTGCCCGTGCCCTGATTTTCATTCAGGCCGACAACCCAAAGATAGGACTTATGTGTTTTGTAGCTGTCGGAATGGCCGAAGTTTCAAGTTGTGAAATCACCGTAAAGAAAAATACCCACGTAAAAAAAGGGGACCCGATAGGCACATTCCATTTCGGAGGCTCCACCCATTGCCTGATTTTCCGCCCCGGAGTAGATATCGATTTCGATTTTCACGGGCAAACTCCAAGTCTGAATACCTCCAACATACCGGTAAAAGCACGAATCGGAGTCGTGAAATAACGACAGGGGATTAGGCATATAACAAATGAAAGCAAAAATTACCAGAATCATAACCCTATAAGAAAAAAAATTATGAATAAGAATTTTAATGCAAAAGAACGCTCGGCACGTTGTGATGCCGCCATTTCGTGTGATTTTATCGACGGTTGGTATGTACTGAATCTAAAGGGAAGCAATAAAGAAATTGGCCTTCAGCACGGGCTTATGCTTGCCGAGGAAATCTCGACCTACATCGAAGAGACGAAACAGTATGTATTCGTATGCATGGGTATCGGTTACGATTATGCCCGAAAAGATGTTCAACAATTAATTAACAATACCCTGTCTGATGAAATCCGCGCGGAGATGACTGCCATAGCTATGGGAGTTAACAAGGTGCTTTCGACCAATTATGATGTTTGGGATATTGCCGTCCTCAACTGGATGGAAGGCTGGAGTGGCTATGCTTTTGATGGTAAGGCGGCCTACCAATATTACTCCGATGCCAATAAAAAACACATTGAAGCCCCGTTAAAAGCACGACGCGACCATTGCTCTGCATTTGTTGCTACAGGAAAATACACCACCGATGGCAAACCCGTAATGTTTCACAACTCTTTCAACGTGTTTGAAACAAGTGGCTATGCCAACGTAATAGCAACCATCACACCCAGTGATGGACATAAATTCACCATGCAAACACAAATCGGATATGTTCATTCTATGGCAGATTTCTACATCGTTCAGGTAGGCGAAGGGGTGAATGACCGTGTTGCAATAACTGAAACGACCATAGGCGGATTCAATGTGTATGACAGGTCTGGAATTCCTGAGTTCGACCGCATACGCCGTGCCGTTCAGCATTTCACTTCGATAAATGACCCCAACGATTCGACCTCTTTTGTGAACATTATGCGTACGGGTGAAAGTGGCGATTATGCCAACACCTGGTTGCTGGCCGATTACCGCGATAATTCAATTTGGGAATTTGAAGAAGGGTTGGCATTTTACAACGTGACACAGATATTGCCGACTGATGACAAACCCTACTTCTTTGGAGCAAATTATCCGAAATATCCTCCAATTAAAAATTTGGAATGTTCGAATGATGGTGGCGACGATATTCGCCGGCATCAGGGTGCCCGACGGGTTCATTTGCCCCGGCTGATCGAGAAACATGGTCTCCCCGGAAAAATATGTCTTGAAACCGGACGTAAAATCATTGCTGATCACTACGACATTTACAACGACTGCGAGACACACGGAAACAGCCGTACCGTTTGTTCGCACTACAACCTCGACAAGCGGGAATACATGTCCGATCCTTCACGTCCGAAACCATTTCAACCCCGTGGCGCCATTGATGGGATGGGGATTGATGCGACTCTGGCAACGAATTTACAACTCAGCGCACGTTGGGGTAGCAGTTGCGGTACAGCCTGGAATGCCGAAAAATTTTTGAAGGAACATCCGCAGTTCGATCACCTGAAACCCTTCCTGCACGATCGGCCAGCATGCCCATGGAGCATCCTTCCTGTGATAAGTTAGGTCGATAATTAGAACAATATTGGTCACTGTTACAGCAGCAAGAGATCTCCTGCATGCAATAGTGATACGGATATCTTGCTCGAGTGGAAACAGATAACCACCTCAAAAAAAACGACCTGCCCCGCACAGGACAATCTGCGGGGGCGAAACCCGAAAAGCCTTACGAGTAGGGAAAATCTTAATTCTTTATTTTATGGAAACAAAACTCGGAGGCTGGACTCCCTATGTAACCCCTATTCCAGCAGAAGATCTTGAAGTATTCAAGAAAGCATTACAAGGTTTAGTCGGTGTAAATTACGCTCCATTGGCTGTAGCCAAACAATTAGTGAGCGGAATGAACTACCGCTTTTTCTGCAACGCACAAGCTGTCTATCCGGGAGCTGCAAACGAAGCTGCTATTGTACAAATTTACAAGCCCCTGACCGGTGATCCACACATCACGTCCATTACCAGAGTTTAATTCGGTTGGAGGTATTTAATGTATTGTGGAGCCCAGGAACCACATAAAAAACGGGGGCGGAACCCGAAAAGCCTTACGAGTAGGGAAAATATAATTACAATTATCACAATGACTACTAGAACTATTTTCGCATCAATAGATGTTGCCGGTTTTATACAAGACTACCAACAAGAATTGACCAATTATTATGGAATCGATGTTACGGCTCAAACTGTAACTCCTGCATTGAAGGCTGTCTTGCTGTCAATTAAAAATGGAACAAAACCACTCAAAAAAATCGGCTATTACGACACATCCGTACTCCCAAGCTATACCCGCTTAATTTCCGGAAAATATAGCACCATAGGCTACAAAGTAACTTCTGCCGATTATAGTTGGATTGATCAATCTAAAGGAGAACTACGATTGAATAATATCTACAACCTTATGATATCGGCAGATCCGGGAGATAAAATTGTATGGTGGGGACATTCAATACGAGCAAATTCGTATATCCAGGCCATTATCTCCGATGTGCATAAGGTTAACCCTCAAAGCGGACGCCCGGCTGAGTTTACGAATTTCAAGAGAAAGAATGTTCAGTTTTACTATGCCAGCTCAGCGCTGGATCCTACAAATTTGCTGGATGGAGTCTCGGTTGCCACACAGCAAGTCTATTGCATGGAATGCATTTTAAATGGAACGTCTGGAACTACTGTTAGCTATGACATTGACTTAATGTTGCTATCTGCTTCTTTTGAAGACGAAGGTTCATTGATTTCTGTTCCAATTGTACAAATTGTGGTAGATCCGACCATTGTAATTAAGTAAAAAGATAAAAGGCGAAAGCTCATTAAAATGGGCTTTCGCTAAAATGCCACTAAAAAACCTGCCCTGCACAAGATAACCAACGGGGGCGGAACCCGAAAAGCCTTACGAGTAGGGAAAATCTTAAACTATTTCAATTATGACAACACAAACGAACAGCATGGTAGGAGCTTATCTTGCCAAAGGAACCATTGGGAATGTAGGACTGCCCGGCGCTCCTATCGTACATTTTGCATTAGTAGTTGTTCCTGGACAACACAAGGTTGGAGGATGTGTACACATAACACAGGCTGTGGAACATGGGAATTACAGTGGTGACGTTACCGGAAAAATTTATGCTACCGGATTGGGTAAAGTAACTCAAGTTGTAACATTATCCGGAACTATTCATCCTGACAATAGTTCGGCACTTTACGTCCTTTCATTCGAAGCCCATTTGGCAATTGATGGAGCTTGGCACGGTACCGGAGGATTCGACTATGGTAATGTACATATAGAGAATGTACCTGTAATATCTGAAAAATAATCCATCTCCCATAGTGGAGCCCAGAGACCACTCAAATAAACGGCTTGCCCCGCACAGTTATATGCGGGCTATCAACATTCATAAAAAACAGAATTATGAAATTATTTTTTCAAAAAGACAATGCATCTGTATATGTTAATCTTGATGGTGGATTAAGGCATATTCCAAACCCAGCAACATTTACTAACCTATTCGATGGAAATATCAATCCTTCGAATTATATCCAATTTGAACATTCGTCAGACAGTCCCCTTCCGATTATTGATCCGATCATTGACAATGCCAAACTTGTACACGAAATAGGTGACAATGCCTCAATTTATTTAACGGATAGCTATGATTGGTCGCCAGAAAATATAATATTGCGGCATGTGATTAATCCAGCTCAGATGGAAGAAATTGGATTTAGTTGGAATAAGGTCGTGCCTTTTGAAGGCACTCCTAATGTGGGTGTTCCTATTGCCACAGATAGTAAAAATATTGATGCAATCAAAAAATTGAATGGTTATTATGCTGTATATAACTACTTCTTTTTCGGATCTCCTTTAAACCCTTTTTTCGAAGATGTATTAAAGGAGTTTCCTGGTAGACCAGCGACTAAATACAAAGCACAACTGAAGGAGTTAATAGTAAATTACCAAACTATTGTCAACAACCTTCCAAACGGATAAAAATAATTTTGACGAGTGTGGTCTTTTATCTACACTCGTCAAATCTTAATTAAAGCGCTACACACATGGTAGCAATCTATTCTTTTCAACATTTTGTATTCGGAAGCGAAGGTCCACAAAGATCAATAACTTATAATAGAACTGAAAAGGTGGACTCTTTCCAGAATCAACTCAAAAACATAAAGGCGGAACCCGAAAAGTCTTACGAGTAGGGAAAATCTTTTAAAATAGAATCAAAATGGGAAATGTTTATTGTCTACAATCATTAGTTATCCCCAATATATTCTTACGGACAGATGGGAAAACAGTAAATTGCCAATATACCAGAAGTAGTTGGGAAAGATGGCAATTTACCAAATGCAAAAATGAAACTTATATTATTGAATCCACACAGTTTCTTGGTAATTTTATTATGCTAACTGACTCCGAGCAAATACAGATGACTTCGGTACAAGCCTCTGCGACTCCTTTCAAATTTGTAATAGCCGATATCGAACAACCTGTTAAGATTGCCATCCTTACTCCTAAAGGGAATTATCTTTCCATAACAGATGGAATGTCCGCATTTTCCGCCCCGGGAGGTGGCAAAGTCGAAGTTACGGCATTTTCAGAAAAGTCAATATTTCTAATAATGCCTGTTGAATAAGCTCATCAGACATAAATTCGCTAGTGCTCATTAAAATGTGGGCACTAGTGTTTTGATAAAAGACCAAAACCCAAAGAGCAACAGAACGAATATCATCTACAAAAGAATGCTGGCCGGTTCCGGACGGACAGCAGTTAATCTCTAATATTAATATTAAAAACAGTTATTTTATGGAAAATCGTATTGACATCGCCCTCTCGGAAGAGGCGAAACAAAAAATCTTAGATGGCATCACCGCAATAAAAACACAGATGCCTTTCCTCCTAAAAATTTCAGACACCGAACGTAAAGCGATGCAATTGCTCGACGACGGACGCAAACCTTTTGTTGAAAACGCAATCGATTTGGCCGATCGCAATGCTGCCATCACTCCCGGCACTGAGCTTCTTGCCGCCTGTCAGCGCGACTTTACCACCTACTCTTCGCTTGTTACTATCGAAAACGAACTGATGCAGCTCCTCGAAATGGTGCACGACACCAAACAACTGGCCGGGGCCGAAGCCTATGAAGTGAGTCGTTTCATCTACATGAAAGCGAAGATGGCCCTTAAAATGAAGGTGCCCGGTATGCAAACCATTGTCGACGAACTGGGTAAACTCTACAAACAAAGTTCGACATCGTCTGACGACAATACCAAATCAGCCGCAAAATAAATTCTATACGAACCATCGGGCAGACCGGAGTGCACGAGAACCTTCCACAAAGGAGCCGTTATCGAGAGTAACGGCTCCTTTCGTATGTAACAGAACAACCGACACCAATCGGCGCGATAACGCAGTGAACCGATACGCGACCGGCACCGACCGGTGTGACAACGCAGTGAAACGGTGCATGACCGGCATCGACCGGTGCGCTATTGCAGTGAAACGGTGCGTGATTGGCTCCGATCGGTACGCAACCGCAGCAAATCGATACGTGATCGCAGTAAAACGGTGCAACACCGCAGCAAACGATGCCGATTTTCCACCCAACCCGTCAAGACGCACGGTCAATCGTCTTTACAAAACTATTTTTCGAAACAGACATGACAATTTTTTAACCGAAAACAAACCAATCCTTCAAGGTTTTGGAAACCTTGAAGGATTGAAAAGAACCAGATAAAACGAATCGCGGGATCACTCTCCGGCGACCCCGCGATTCGACAAATTATCCTCTCTTTCCACCTGTGTTTATTCTTCTTTCTTTTTCTTTATATAGTTCATCTCTACCAGAAAAGCCACCAACAATCCAAGACCACCGAACAACAGCACCGACGCTCCGTAAACGACACTCGCTCCCTGAGAAAAACGATTATCAAAAGTATCGAGATTAAAACCAGGCACCGTATTAACAACGATAGCATAACCGACCAGAAGCCCTAGTCCCACGCCCAACAGGAGGCAGGCTACCTTCAGCGTACCGAAATTAAACTGACCGTCGAAACGAAACGGCAATGACATCTTCTGCTGCATTACCGAAATATCGAGCTTCTCGCCCAGCTTCTCGATAATCGACAGGCGCTCTTTTCTCCTGACAAACAGTTCGAACAGTTTGTAAATACCCAATGTAATCATTCCTACTACCAGAGGGATTGTAATAAAGTCCATCATAATTATTTTTGTTTTAGGTGAATATTTCCGTTCTTTGATCTATTTGACGCAACGGGTTCGTTTCGGTTACACTTTAGTCCACCTTTTCTTCTCCTCACTATGGTAATCCCTGCCAAACGGGATTTCTCATAAAATAGATTGCAGGATAATCATTAGAAAAAGAAAAAACAGCAACAGAGTCGTCATGATTCGTCGGTTCGGATGATTAATTTTGTTCTTTGCATTATTTGACGCAACTTCGCACTATTAGTTACACGTTTGCCCGAATTTCTATTTTCAGGCAACGTTGTAACCAAACCGAAACCATTGCGTCTATAAGATATATGGATAATCGGGACGAATTTCAAATTATTCAGCGAATACTCAACGGAGAAACGAATCAGTTTTCGTTCCTCCTCAACCGGTATAGTCATACCATCTATTCGCTGATTGCCCGAATTATCTCATCAAGAGAGGATGCCGAAGAGCTGACGCAGGATACATTTCTGAAAGCGTTCAAAAAACTCGATACGTTTAAAGGCGACTGTAGTTTTTCTACCTGGCTGTTTCGCATTGCCTACAACACGGCCGTTTCGGCCACCCGGAAAGCCCGTGTAGAGTTTCCGGCCATCGACGAAACGATGCTCGACCGGGTTTCGGACGATGCTGCCGAAGCGGTGTTCGCCGAAGATGAAAACGAAGAACTGCTGCAAAAACTGGAAGCGGCTCTTGCACAACTAAACATGGAGGAAAAGATGCTGATTACGCTCTACTATACCGAGGATCGGTCGGTGGCAGAGATTGCCTCCATTATGGAACTGACGGGCGACAATGTGAAGATCAAACTCTATCGCATTCGCAAAAAACTGTATCTACTCATCAATACAAACAAGACAGTATGAAGCCGGATAAAGCAATTACCAAAGCGCTGACCAGACAAGAGAATCCGGGATTACCTCCCGGATTCGAGAGCCGAATGATGGCGCAGATATACAGAGCCGAAGCAAAACGAAAACGGCAAACGTTTTTGCTCAACATCGGATTACTTTCGCTCACCTCGCTGGGACTGATCGGACTGGCAGCTTATCTGCTACGCGATTATCTGTCGGAGATAGCACTCCGTATGCCTTCGCTACACCTCTCGTCCGAGGCGGCTTCGCAATATGGCTTCGGATTCTACATCGCATTCCTGATATTGGTGCTCATTGTCACCGATCACTGCATTCGCCATTTTATTCAAAAGAAAAGGGCAAAGCACTGAATCTTCAGGCCGAAAGCATATATACAAAAAACGATCCGATAGCTTAACGTTATCGGATCGCTTTTTAGTTCATTCCACATTATACAGGGAAAGTTATTCCCTTATATTTCGCATTTGACCTCTCCCCTAGCCCCTCTCCCAAAGAGAGGGGAAAATCGGAAAAATGAATTGAATTCTAACCATTTCACGGCCTTGATCCTCCTCCAAGGGGAGGGATTTGGTCGTACAACGAGCAAGAGAGTTCACAAAGCCCAGAAGTCAAAACGACTCTAAGATCTGATCTATTTAAAATTGATTTTCTTGACTTTGTAGCCCATCGCCAGCAGCATGTCGGCAATTTTCACCCGGAAGTCACCCTGCACCAATATTTCACCATCACGTGCCGAACCTCCGGCTCCGCATTTCACCTTCAACGTTTTGCCCAACTCTTTCAGCTCTTCGTCACTTCCGAAAAAGTTCGAGACGATAGTGGCCGGTTTGCCGTTTCGCTTGTCCAGTTCCACCCGTAATGGCTCCGCTTGTTTCTTCACAACAGGGTTTACCGGCTCCTCCACCGGCATATTTTCTCCTTCGGGCAATACCTCTTTCAATCCGCTGAGTTTGTCTTTCCAATCCATGCTAACGTTAATCGTATTTAAATAGTCGGTGATGACCGGCTGCTATTGCAACTTCGGTAGCACCAACGACCAGTGCGTTTGTATAATTTTCCACGAACCATCTTTTTCGAGCCGGTACACCTCGGTGCAGTTCCATTTATGCACAACCTCTTTTTGATACCCGTTGAAGTTAAACGTCAGCACGGCCATGGTGGCTCCGGCCTGTACTTTCGGGTTCAGCAACTCGTACCGGTCAATATGCACCTGTCCTCTGATGCTGTTATACAAAGCCCTTAACTGGTCAATTCCGTCCAGCCGTTTTTCCACGAAAGGATCAAAATAAACCACATCGGGAGCCGAAATATCCAGAAATCCATCGGGATTTCCATTTCCCCACTTGTCAAGAGCCGCTTTTTCCATTGCAATAATGTGTGCAGCGACACCACTCTCACTTTTTTGTGCATTTGTACCAACTGTTGCCATAAGTGTCATCATTAAAAAAATCCATTTTTTCATTCTCGTACATTTTTATTTTTGTGTAGTGCAAAAGTAAAAGTTGTACGACAAGGCCGGAAGAATTTATGCCGGAAGAAAAATCACTTTTCAAGGATTTTAGCTCTAAACTGCAACGGAGTCACACCGACATGCTTTTCAAACAACCGGGTAAAGTACGACGGATTCTCAAAATTGAGCGCCATCGCCACCTCATTGACCGACAAATCGGTATATCCCAGCATCCGTTTGGCTTCGCGCATGGTACGGTCGATAATGAACTGCTTGGCCGTAATTCCCATCTCGCACCGCACGATATCATTCAGATGACCGGGAGTAATATGCAACAAATCGGCAAAACAGGCCACCGAGCGACAGTGCCGGAACTCTTTTTCGACCAAGACCCTGAATTCATGAATGTAGCGCCCCTCCGGCTTCCGATCGACAACCGGATAACGTTGCAAATACATACGGTTCAGCAACATGGTGGCATGATAGAGTAATGCCCGGAGAATATGTTTATCTTTTGTCTCGTACTCCGCAATTTCGCGGTAGATTGTCTCCAACAGAGGCACCAGCTCCCGATATTCGGCATCGGTCAGCAGCATCGACGGCGGATTTGAAAACGAACAAAAATAAGACAAATTTTCAACAAACCGGGCATCGCTGAAATAGTCGCACAAAAACGCCTCTTCAAAGATCAACACCAGCCCCTGAGGCATCCGGTCGAAATTCCACTGCCGGATTTGTCCGGGTGCCGAAAAAAACAACCTCCCCTTTTCAATCGGAGCCGTAGATCCATCCAGCGTAAAAGATCCGGTACCTTCGGTAATCAGGGTAATGTCGTAGTAAGAGAGTGTATGTGTGGGTACATGATCCAGATAGCCCTGCAATCGCTCCAAGGGAATCAGATCGATCAGCAACTCTCGTCCATATTTCGTCTTGTAAAAATCGTAGTTTTTCATCGCATTCCGGAGAGGTAAAAGGCATCGTCACTGTCCGCTACAGGAACCTCCTGCATGAGTTTTCTTCTCTTTGTATAGCATCACCGCTTTTCGGATGGAGGCCAAACCAAACTGTTCCGGATGGAGTTCTTCGGGTTTCACAAAGAAAGCCTCCGCCACATCGTCGGCAGCCTTCAATTCCGAAAAATCAGAAACTTTACAGACAAAAAAGAAATCGAGCGTGGGAATATTCATTCCGGAATAACGGTACCAGTTGGGCAGCGAAAAAAGAATCTCCGAACTATCCACTGTCAGATTGAGCTCTTCTTTTACTTCACGGGCAATAGTCTCGGCACAAGTTTCGTCCATATCGGTAAAGCCGCCCGGCAGATCGAACGTTCCCTTGGCCGGCTCTTTACCTCGACGGCACACCAACAATTCGCCCTCTTCATTTTCGATAAAAGCGGCGGTGGCTGCCGACGGATTAAGATAGTAAACAAACCCACAATCGGCACATTTTTTCGACTTTTCATTATTATCGTCAAAGTGTTGCGACCCGCACGCCGGGCAAAAGAGAAAAAGATCCAGAGGGTGACTCATGTAGCATACTGATTAAGCGATTCGGCTTTCACGCAGAATGCCGATATCAATTCTACGGCAAATTTACATTATTAATCGTCTCAATCAAGAAATCAGGTTATAGAAACAAGATTCAAACAAACTCACATAATTTTGAATCAAAAAGTAAGTTTCGAGCTTAATTTCGATCAAAAAACAACAAAAAACGACCAAAAAGGCTTTCTATTTAACTAGTTTCCCCGTTTCTGTCGGAAAGGTTTCCACAAAAAATCGTTATCTTTGCATTTTGAAGGATAAACATACCTAAAAATTCGCAAATTCCTACCAATCAATGAGTGATCCAATAAAACACGAATGCGGAATTGTACTGATGCGGTTATTGAAACCGCTGGAATATTATAAAGCCAAGTATGGAACCACCCATTTCGGGCTGAACAATCTCTATCTTTTGATGGAGAAACAGCACAATCGTGGACAAGAAGGCGCAGGCATTGCATGTATCAACTTAACAGCAACTGCGGGAGAAGAATACATATTTCGGGAAAGAGCCTTGGGCAATGGCGCCATCACCGATGTTTTCAACAGCGTGGGTCGTCAGATAGATGCCTACGAAAAATTACCAGACAATGAAAGATGCACCAATGCTCCGTTTATAGGAGAACTTTACGTGGGTCACCTGCGTTACAGCACCATCGGTCGCTCAGGAATTTCGTACGCTCACCCGTTTCTGCGCCGCAACAACTGGAAAAGCAAAAACCTCTGCCTGGCAGGCAACTTCAACCTTGCCAATGTCGACGAGATTTTCGATCATATCGTAGCCGAAGGGCAACATCCCCGACACAATGCCGACACGTTTATCATTCTTGAACAGCTCGGCGGCATGCTCGATTCGGAAGTAGAACGCCTCTATACCAAATTTGCACTCGAAGGTCTGACGGGCAAGGAACTTAATCAGGCAATCGAGCAACACCTCGATATAGAACGTATCATCAAACGCGCAACGGCTATGTGGGACGGCGGATTCGTTATTTGCGGGCTCACAGGTAGTGGCGACGCATTCGTTTTTCGCGATAAATGGGGTATTCGCCCGGCCTTCTATTTTGCCAACGACGAAATAGTGGTAGTTACATCCGAACGCCCGGCTATGCAAACCGTGTTGAATATTACCACCGAAGAGATACACGAACTGAATCCAGGTGCCGGACTTTTTATCAAACAAGACGGTTCGTTCAAAATAAGCCAGATACACAAAGCAGACCGGACATCTCCCTGTTCGTTCGAACGCATCTACTTCTCTCGAGGTAGCGACCGCGATATTTACAGGGAACGTAAAATGCTGGGACGCCTGCTGACTCCGCAAATTCTCGAATCGATCGATCAGGATGTAGATCACACGGTGCTTTCTTTTATCCCGAATACGGCCGAGGTTGCTTATTACGGCATGATGGAAGGTTTCGAAGCCTATCTGAATCAGAAAAAAACGGCGGCTATTCTGAACAAAAAGAAAACGTTGTCGGAAGCCGAAGTAGAGAAAATTCTGTCCAAGAATATTCGTACCGAAAAGCTGACCATCAAAGATATTAAACTTCGCACCTTCATCACGGAGGATAAAAACAGAAATGATCTTGCTGCTCACGTTTATGACATCACATACGGAACCATTAAGGAGAATGAAGATAACATTGTGGTGATCGACGACAGCATTGTACGCGGAACAACGCTCAAACAAAGCATTATCAAAATTTTGAGTCGCCTCAAACCGAAGAAAATCGTGATCGTCTCTTCGTCTCCACAGATTCGTTACCCCGACTGTTACGGTATCGACATGTCACGCATGAGCGAATTCATTGCTTTCAATGCGGCCATCGAACTGTTGAAAGAACGAGGGATGGAGAATGTTATTCACGATGTGTATAAAAAGAGTAAAGAACAGGAAAATCAGCCCAAGGAGTGGATTGTAAACTATGTAAAAGAGATTTATGCTCCTTTTACCGATATTGAAATAGCAAAGAAGATTGGCGAGATGGTCACCCCCGAGAATTGCACTGTGAAAGTGGAAATTATCTATCAAACCATCGAGAATCTCCATGTTGCATGTCCAAAGCATAACGGAGACTGGTATTTTTCAGGCAACTACCCCACCCCAGGCGGGAACAGAATTGTCAACCAGGCATTTATAAACTATTACGAGAAAAACGATTTACGCCCTGGCAAACAGACGACAAAAAAAAGATAAGCGACAAACCGTCTATTAAAACACAAAGACTATCATAGAACCCCCGAACACTATCGATTCCAGAAACTATTAAAAGCAAGACATATGAAGTTCACAAAAATGCAAGGTGCCGGAAACGACTACGTTTATGTAAACGGGTTTGTTGAAAAGATTGAAGATCCGGCTAAATTAGCAATAGCCATCAGTGACCGCCACTTCGGAATCGGATCCGACGGTCTGGTGCTCATTTTACCTTCCGAAACGTGCGACTTCCGCATGCGCATGTTCAACTCCGATGGTTCGGAATCGGAAATGTGCGGCAATGCCACCCGTTGTATAGGAAAGTTCGTTTATGAAAAAGGCCTGACCGACAAAACAGAGTTAACACTCGAAACACTTGCCGGAGTAAAACATCTTACGCTGAACCTTGCAAGCGGCAAAGTAGATTCCGTGCGTGTAGATATGGGCGAACCCATTCTTGCCCCCAAACAAATACCCATCAACCTCGATGAAACCAGTGTTGTCAACTACCCCATTGCTCTTGAAAGCCGGAAGGTAAACATCACGGCCGTTTCGATGGGCAATCCCCATGCCGTGATTTTCATGGATTCGCTCGAAGAGTTGGATATACAAAAAAGTGGCCCGAAAGTGGAATATCATCCGCTTTTCCCACGCCGCACAAATACCGAATTTGCACAAATTATTTCTCCTACTCATATCAAAATGCGAGTTTGGGAACGTGGTGCCGGCGAAACGCTTGCCTGCGGAACCGGAGCTTGTGCTACGACTGTAGCCGCAGTATTGAACGAAAAAACCGAACGCAAGGTTATGTTGGAACTCCTCGGCGGCAACCTCGAAATAGAATGGTCGGAAACAGACAACCACGTCTACATGACCGGTCCGGCAGTCACCGTTTTTGAAGGAGAATACTTGCTGTAATATGCCAATGTACCAATTAAATTTGCATATTGGCTCATTTTCAAATTAATCAATTTTCAAATTAACGTATATGGCTTTTGTAAACGACAATTTTTTAAACATTCCCGAAACCTATCTATTTTCAGAGATTGCACGTAAAGTAAACACCTACAAAGAAGAAAATCCATCGGCAAACATCATCCGTCTCGGCATTGGCGACGTCACCCGTCCGCTGGCTCCGGCTGTCATCACAGCGTTGCATGCGGCTGTTGATGAAATGGGTAATGCTTCCACCTTCCGTGGTTACGGTCCCGAACAAGGATATGCTTTCCTGCGCGAAACGATTGTTGCTAAAGATTACACTGCACGTGGCATCGACATTGCTCCCGACGAAGTCTTTGTAAGCGACGGAGCCAAAAGCGATACTGGCAACTTCGGCGACATTCTCGGCTCGAACAACGTGATTGCCGTCACCGATCCCGTTTACCCGGTTTACGTAGACACCAACGCCATGGCAGGTCGTGCCGGCAAACCAATCTCCGACGGGAAGTGGGAAAAGATCGTTTATTTACCCTGTACAAAAGAAAATAACTTCATTCCCGAACTCCCGGCAACCCGTCCCGATGTAATTTATCTCTGCTACCCCAACAACCCGACCGGTACCACGCTCAAAAAAAATGAGCTAAAACAATGGGTTGACTATGCTCGTGCCAACGACGTACTAATTTTGTTCGATGCCGCTTACGAAGCCTTTATCAGCGAGCCGGATGTTCCCCACTCCATCTACGAAATTGAAGGAGCCCGCGAAGTAGCTGTCGAATTCCGCAGCTTCTCTAAGACTGCCGGTTTCACCGGATTGCGTTGCGGCTACACCGTCGTTCCGAAAACGGTGCTGGTTAATTCTGCCGAACACGGACGAGTACCCCTCAACCGTCTCTGGAACCGTCGCCAAACCACCAAATTCAACGGTACCGCCTACATTGTGCAACGTGCTGCCGAAGCCGTTTATTCCACCGAAGGACAACAACAAATCAAAAAAACCATTGCCACCTACATGAACAATGCCGGCATCATCCGCAACGGCATTGAAGCCAAAGGTTTGAGCGCATTCGGAGGTATCAACGCCCCCTATATCTGGCTAAAAACTCCCGACGGCATCTCATCCTGGCAATTCTTCGACCGCCTGCTGACCGAAATGAATGTGGTAGGTACCCCTGGTGTCGGATTTGGCCCACACGGCGAAGGTTACTTCCGCCTCACGGCATTCGGCAGTCCGGCTCAGACCGAAGAGGCCATGCAACGCATTGCCGACTGGAAACTTTAGTCAATTAATAATTAACAATGAATAATGCAGAATTATTCATTACCCGCAATGAGAGTTGGGATCGATAATAGCTCGGCCCCAATTCTCATTATTAATTTTTAATTGTAAATTATTAATTATCTCTGACTATGTCTACTTTTCTTTTCGATAAAATAGTTTTTGGCCCGGTTCAAAGCCGGCGCTTAGGCACTTCGCTCGGCATTAATCTTTTGCCGGTAAATGCCAAGATATGCACGTTCAACTGCCAGTATTGCGAGTGCGGATTCAATTTTAAGCCTCAAGAATCTCATATTCCAAGCAGAAATGAGGTAAAAAATGAGCTTCGAAACATGTTATCCGAAATGAAGGCTGACAATAAAAAGCTGGATGTGATCACTTTTGCAGGCAATGGTGAACCGACGATGCATACTGATTTTGCCAGTATTGTCGACGACACGATAGCCCTTCGCAACGAATTTTTTCCAGACGCAAAAATCAGCGTTCTCTCCAACAGTACACTGATTCACAAACCTACCGTGTTTGATGCATTGAACAAAGTAGACAACAATATTCTGAAAATGGACTCGGCTATCGACACTACCATCCACCTACTCAATCAGCCCGGATCATCCTCATTTTCGGCCAAATGGCTGATTGAGCATCTGAAACGTTTCAATGGCAACCTCATTCTTCAGACTCTCTTTTTACAGGGCGAAATCGATGGCAAACATATAGATAACACTACCGCCGAAGAGATCAAAGCTTGGCTGAATGCAATACAAGAGATTCGCCCCAAACAGGTAATGATTTACACTCTGGCACGCGACACTCCCGCCCAAACTTTAAAAAAGGCAACGTATAAACAATTAAACGAAATTGCCGGAAAAGTGAAGGCGCTACACATTGAAGTTTCCGTGTCGGAATAACACACTTTTTGACATTTATTCTTTGGGTTGGACTTTTTTTTGTATATTCGTGCCCTGGTTTTAAAGTTTTAGCAAAAAGTAAGTTTGACAGGCACTTGTATGTGTTGTCACTGAAAATAAAACGATTATCGACCTTAAAATTATAATCAAAACAGAATCATATTTTTTAATTGAAACAAATCAATGGCAACATTAGAGAAAATTAGAAGCAAAGGAGTATTCCTGTTGATAGTGGTGGGGCTGGCAATGTTTGCTTTCATTATCGGCGACTTTTTGAATTCAAGTAAAACTTTTTTCGGTGAACAAAAGCAAAAGGTCGGGGTTATTGACGGGGAAACCATAAAATACACCGATTTCATGGACGCTGTCGATCAACTTTCTACTGTTTACAAAATTGAAACCGGTCAGCAAAACGGCGACGAGATGAGCGAACAGATTCGCCAGCAGGTTTGGGACAACAAAGTCACTGAGATACTTTTGGGAAAACAAACCGAAAAACTCGGGATGGCAGTTTCTAAAGACGAACTAAAAGATTTGACCATTGGCAACCATATCAGCCCGATTATCTACAGCCGTCGTGCATTCGTCGATCCTAAAACAGGCCAATTCAGCAAAGAAGCGCTTCTTGGCTTTTTAGCATCTCTCGATCAGGCTGCAAAAAGCAAAGACAAACAACATGCGGACGAAGTCAAAGAATACCAACAATATTGGTCGTTTCTCGAAAATATGGTAAAGCAGAATGCATTGCAACAAAAATACAACACCTTGTTATCGAAAACAATCACTGCCAATTCTCTGGACGCTAAATTTGCTTTCGATCGCAGCCAGACTTCAGTAAACGTGCTTTACACCATGCAACCTTACTTTACCATACCCGATGGAGCAGTTCAGGTATCGGAAAATGAAATTAAAGACCTGTACAACAAACACAAAGCACGTTACAAACAAGAAGCTAATTTCGATTTGAAATATGTTCAGTTTGATGTAAAACCTTCTAAGGCCGACTATACTGAAGTGGAAAAGAAAATCAACGGTCTGCAAAACGAGTTCAGAACAACTGCTGATCTCAAGACATTTGTCAATGCAAATTCAGAAGAAAAATACATTGATATTGCTCTTACCAAAAAAGAGGTTCCTGCATTCTTGCAAGATTTTGCTTTTGGCGGAAAAACAGGCGATGTCATTGGCCCGAAAATGGATAATGACACCTACTACATGGCTAAAATTGTAGAAGGCGGAATCAATGAACCCGACTCTGTAAAGATTCGCCACATTGTTCTTCCCGATAGCGAAAGTAAATTAGCTGATAGCCTTGTTACTGTCATCAAGGGAGGTGGCAACTTTGCAGCTTTGGCTCAAAAGTACTCCAAATTGACTCAAACCGCAGCCAACGGAGGAGAAATTGGTTGGGTACGTGAAGTCAGTTTGTTGCAAAATGGATTCAAACAGGATCTTGTTACTAAAATCTTCCGAAGTGGCGTTAACGAAATCACACTGGACAAACAAGCTTCTGCGATCCAGATTATTCAGGTAGAAGAAAAAACACAAAATATCAGCAAAGTAAAATTGGCGTTCCTGGCGTTGAAAGCTGTACCCAGCGATCAAACCAGAGAAGTCATCTACAATCAGGCAAAAGAATTTGCAACTGCGGCAAACAGCAGTGCTAAATTCGACCAAGCAGCAAAAGCCAAAGGAATTGTCGTACGTCCTATCAATGGCATCGACCCGAATGCTCCGCGTCTAGGTAACGTAAAAAATACCCGTCAGGTATTCCGTTGGGCAAACGATGCTTCGGCTGGAACAACATCCGATGTATTCGAATGCGGAGAACGCAACGAAGTGCTTATTGTTGCCAACCTGATTGCTTCGCATCAAAAAGGCTATCGCGACATCAAAGATGTAACATCGGAACTGAAAGCCGAGCTTATCAACGACAAAAAAGCAGAAGTCATTACCAAAAATATAAATTCGGCAAAAGCATCTGCAAAAACGGTTCAAGCTCTGGCTGCTGCATTGAAACAAAAAATGGACACCGCTTCCAATCTGAATTTCTTTAGTGCACAGGCAGGTTCGTTGGGAATGGAACCGGCAGTAATAGGAGCTGCTTCTGCTTCCAAACCGAACGTTCTCTCAGCTCCGGTTAAAGGCAAAGCCGGTGTATATGTATTCAGTGTGATAAACGAACAAAAAAGAAACGACAAGTTCAACCCCAAAGCTCAAATTGACATGTTGAATTCCCGTTATAATTACATGCTTCCGTACATGACGCTGCAAATATTGAAGGACAAAGCAGAGATAAAAGATAACAGAATCAAATTTTTCTGATCTCTAACTTCACATACAAAAAACGCTGTCTCCCCGACAGCGTTTTTTGTATCTTCTTTCCGTTCCTAAACAAGCTTCAATAGCGGTTAAAAAAGCCTGAATCTCCTGAAATAACCTGCAATATCAAAATTTGTTACTACATTTGCAGACATATAAAAATCTATCGGATAAAAAGAGCCTTTAGTCTTTTTATCTTTTTAGTATACAACGACATAGTTCTTAAAACCAAGAATTACCAGTTGTAACAAAGGAGGATATAAAAGAAGCAGGTGCCAGCAAAAAGGTTAAAAATTTTATTCTTAAACCATTTTTCTTCATGAAACAGCTCAAATACTTGGTTATCTTTTTGTTTACCTTAGGATTGCTTGTTTTTAATTCTTGTCTTAGTAACAGTGTTACCGACTATTCGGATGATGCCCGAGTCTATACTTTCTCTATTAGTAATGACAGTGTCCCTGCATTCGCAAAACGAACCTTTACGGTTGACCAAACAAATAATATCATTTATAATGCAGATTCCTTGCCATATAAGACTAAATTGTATGGAAACTTTAAAGCAGTCCCATCTATTACAACATACTCTTCTGCTGCCATGTTTTTCAATGATACTGTTTATACCTCCGGTGATTCTATCGACTTCAGATGGAAACATACATTCAAAAATTATGCAGAAAATGGCACCACATACAAAACTTATGATGTAGACGTGAGAATGCATAAGGTTGAGCCAGATTCCATTGCATGGGAAAAGCGTACATATCCCTACTCCTCAACCATTACTGATGAAAAAGCATTGCTTTTCGATAATTACACCAATCTCTATGTCAATTCCGGATCAAGTATCCTACGTTTCACAACAGACAGAGCAATTAGCTGGTCCAGTTATACTGTCAATGGGTTACCATTATCCACTCCACTACGAAACATGGTTGCATTTAAGAATGGGGTATATGTGATCAATAACGGGACTCTCTATGCTAGCAGTGACGGCTCAAATTGGAATGCGATATCGATTTCCTCTTCTTATACGCTCAAATCCTTGATTTGCAGTTATGATTCCAAATTGTTTGCCGTTGCATATGATAGTAATAACAACTATTATGTTGTCACCTCCACGGATGGAACAACATGGTCGGTACAGTATGCGGTCAATAATGGTGTCGATGGAATTGAGAATGGAACCAATAACGGCATGTCAAATGGAGCATTTCCTATAAGTGATTATGCAGCAACATCCTTTACCCCCGGAACAGGAACTGCTAAAATGTTAATTGTAGGGGGAAAAGATGCAAATGGCAACACCTTGAGGTCTGTATACAGTTATCAAGCTACATCCAACAAATGGATTGATTTGTCTACTGAAATACCAACCGACTCCTTTTCTGTACGAAAAAATGCTGCTCTTACTTGGTATGATGACCGCTGCATGATGTATGGGGGAACGGATGGAAGCAATAGCATCGTCAAAGACACACTACTTTGCTCTAAAACAGAAGGTTATTTATGGACAAGAAATGACACACTTGTGAATTTTCCAGAAGTTCTTAATTATAAACTCAGAACAAAAGCTTCAGTTGTTGTCGATAATGAAAGTAGGATTCTTTTAATCGGAGGAATCGATGGTAACGGTAATTACATGAAAGATGCCTGGGTTGGAAGAAAGAACAAACTCGGTTTTGGAAAATCATCACAAAGATGACGGCTTTAACTCCTATGCATAACTTAAAAACTGTTCTTTCGGGAGCAGTTTTTTGTTTACCTAAACATCTATGATCCAACTCATTTCTCCGTCCACACAACCCATCACTGGGGAAATAGACCTGCCGGCTTCTAAAAGTATCAGCAATCGCGCGCTGATTTTATCCATGCTGAGTCAAAGTGCAGAAGGAATTGCACATCTGGCCGATTGCGACGACACCAAGGTAATGATAGAAACTCTGCATTCCACTCTTTCCACCTTCGACATAGGAGCCGCAGGAACTTCCATGCGATTCCTCACCGCTTATCTTTCCAATCGGGAAGGAGAATGGGTACTGACTGGTAGCGAACGGATGAAAAACCGACCGATAGAGGTTCTTGTGAATGCATTGAATCAGTTAGGGGCTAAAATTGACTATGTAGAAAAGGAGGGATATCCCCCGCTCCGCATCTCAGGAAAGGCATTGCAAGGAGGTAAAATTAAACTTGCGGGTGACATCAGTAGCCAATATATATCCGCCTTATTGATGGTTGCTCCCACCATGAGTGCAGGTCTTGAAATCATGCTGGAAGGTGAAGTTATCTCTACTCCTTACATACGGATGACACTCCGTATGATGAACGATTTTGGGGTAGAAGCAAAATGGAAAAATCAAACCATCACCATACCGCATCAGGACTATAAACCGATACCTTTCCATGTCGAATCGGATTGGTCTGCCGCCTCCTACTGGTATGCTATAGCGGCTCTATCACCCAACAGTTCGTTCAAACTACTGGGGTTAATACGTGATAGTACGCAGGGAGATGCTCAGGTAGCAACCATTTTCGAACCACTGGGAATAACGACAGAATACACCTCCGACGGAGTCATCATCTCTCATTCCGGCACACATGTATCAACATTCTCGTATAACTTTATCGATCAGCCGGATCTGGCACAAACCGTAGTGGTTTGTTGCTGCTTGATGGGTATATCATTCTCATTTTCAGGGCTGCAAACCCTAAAGATAAAAGAGACCGACCGCATTGCAGCTTTAAAAAACGAAATGGCAAAACTGGGGTACATCCTCGCAGAACCGGCAAAAGGTATGCTAGAATGGAATGAAAAACGGACATATCCTGATTACGAGAAATCCATCCGTACCTATGAGGACCATCGTATGGCCATGGCCTTCGCTCCCGCTTCGTTGGTACATTCCATCAAAATAGAACATCCGGAGGTAGTTTCCAAATCTTATCCGAAATTCTGGGACGATTTACAGAGTGTTGGTTTTCAAATCCGATAAAAAAAACGAAGGATGTCAATCGCAATGATGACATCCTTCGTTTTTAAGCCTATTTTTCGACTTACGCGTCAATGGTAGCGTAAGTGGCATTCTCTTCTATAAACTGACGGCGCGGGCCTACATCATCGCCCATAAGCATTGAAAAGATGTGGTCGGCATCTGCCGCATTTTCAATGGTTACCTGACGCAACGTACGGTTTTCGGGGTTCATGGTTGTACTCCAAAGTTGCTCGGGATTCATTTCACCCAAACCTTTGTAACGCTGCACGTGCACCGAATTTTCATTTCCATCGCCATATTTTTCAATGAAAGCAACACGTTGTTGTTCATTCCAGCAATATTCCTCTACCTTCCCTTTTTTACACAGATAAAGCGGCGGAGTTGCAATGTAAAGGTGACCGCCCTCAATCAGCTCCTTCATGTGACGGAAGAAAAAGGTCATAATCAGCGTGTCGATGTGGCTACCATCAACGTCGGCATCCGTCATCACAATAATCTTATGGTAACGAAGCTTTGAAACATTAAGTTGCTTGCTATCGTCTTCGGTTCCGATGGTTACTCCCAAAGCCGTGTAGATATTGCGTATTTCTTCACTCTCGAGCACTTTATGCTGCATGGCTTTCTCCACGTTCAGAATTTTTCCACGAAGCGGCAGAATAGCCTGTGTCATACGGTTACGCCCTTGCTTTGCCGAACCGCCTGCAGAGTCGCCCTCCACGAGGAAAATTTCACAAACTTCAGGATGTTTCTCTGAACAGTCGGCCAGTTTACCGGGCAATCCACCTCCCGAAAGTGGTGATTTACGTTGCACCATTTCGCGCGCCTTGCGGGCAGCATTACGGGCAGTAGCCGCAAGAATCACCTTTTCGACGATCATTTTGGCTTGTTTCGGATTTTCTTCCAGATAATTACCCAATGCTTCACCCACCGCCTGATCAACGACACCCATGGTTTCATTGTTTCCAAGTTTTGTCTTAGTCTGCCCCTCGAACTGAGGTTCTTGTACCTTCACGGAAATAATTGCGGTAAGTCCTTCGCGGAAGTCATCGCCACTTATTTCCAGTTTTACCTTTTCCAGCATTTTGCTGTCTTCGGCATATTTTTTTAACGTACGTGTCAATCCACGGCGGAAACCCGCTACGTGTGTACCTCCTTCAATGGTATGGATATTGTTGACATACGAATAGACATTTTCGTTGTACGAGGTATTGTAGGTCAAGGCTATTTCCACCGGAGTACCGAATTTTTCAGTGGAGATATGGATCACCTTATCAATCAAAGGTTCTCGCGAAGAATCCACAAATTCGGCAAATTCTTCCAATCCTCGTTCCGAATGAAAAATCTCTTTTTTCGGTGTTCCATCCTCGTTCAATGTTCGCATGTCTGTCAACGAAATGGTAATTCCGGCATTCAGATAAGCCAACTCACGCATACGGGCAGCCAAAATATCATATTTGTAAACGATATCGGTAAATATATCTTCATCCGGGTGGAATTTCACCAAAGTACCATTTTCCTGTGTGGTGCCGATCTCTTTTACCACAAACATCGGCGTTCCCCGCTGATATTCCTGCATGTAAATCTTTCCTTCACGATACACTTCAACATGCAACAGTGATGAAAGCGCATTCACACAAGAGACACCCACGCCATGAAGACCACCAGACACCTTGTATGTTCCTTTATCAAATTTTCCACCGGCATGAAGCACAGTCATTACCACTTCAAGAGCTGATTTCCCCTCTTTTTCGTGCATATCGACAGGAATACCTCGCCCGTTATCTCTTACTGATATTGAATTATCTTCGTTAATGGTAACGCTGATTGCGTCACAATAACCGGCAAGCGCCTCGTCGATAGAGTTGTCGACAACTTCATAAACAAGATGATGCAATCCCTTCACACCAATATCGCCAATGTACATGGCTGGGCGTTTACGAACAGCTTCAAGTCCCTCAAGCACCTGAATGCTACTGGCACCGTAATCATTATTGCCGTTTAATTTTTGTTCTTCGGTCATAACTAAAATATAAGATTAGATATACGTCATTCTTTTTCAAGAAACAAACAAAGTTACTATTTATCGCTCATATTAACAAGCGATTTCGCCTTTTAGAAGCAAAAAAAAGAGCATTGACGATATGAATTATCCATGCTCTTTTGAAATATGCGTATAGCAGCTTATGCTTTTGCCTTAAAAGCCAATGCATACAATTTTATCTGTTTTACCATCGACAACAATCCGTTGGCTCGGGTAGGAGAAAGATGTTCTTTCAGTCCGATTTGATCGATAAAATAGAGATCGGAATCCAGAATTTCATCGGGAGTATGCCCCGACATTACTCGGATGAGAAGTGAGATAATTCCCTTCACAATCACGGCGTCGCTTTCGGCGGTGAAAATTATTTTATCATCCTGGGTTTCCGCGTTGAGCCACACACGGCTCTGACACCCTTCTATCAAATTTTGCGGTATTTTTGCTTTTTCGTCAATTGGATCGAGCGAATTTCCGAGATCGATCAGATAAGCATACTTATCCATCCAGTCGGAAAATTCGCTAAACTCTTCAATTACCTGATCCTGCGCTTCGTTTATTGTCATTAGTTTATTTACTATTTAAATTTTACATTCCTATATAAATGCAGATTTATCTCCTCCCTTGAGGGGAGGTCGGGAGGGGCTTCTAAAACATTTTTTGCACCCGATCCACTGCTGCCACCAGCGCATCAATTTCTTCTTTGGTATTATAAAAAGCGAACGAAGCCCGGATAGTTCCTTCAATGCCCAGCGTGTGCATCAGCGGCATGGCGCAATGGTGCCCGGTACGCACAGCAATACCCAGTTTGTCGAGCAGCGTACCCATGTCGAAATGGTGAATGTCACGCACAAGGAACGAAATAACACTGGCCTTCTCGGCCGCCGTCCCAAAAATACGCATCCCGCCGATTTTCATCAACTGCCCGGTAGCATATTGCAAAAGTTGATTTTCATAATCGCCGATTGCTTTCAACCCGAGCTTTTGCATATAACGGATTGCCTCGGCCAGCGCGACCGAACCAACATAATCGGGAGTTCCGGCTTCAAATTTGAAAGGCAGCTCGGCATAGGTCGTCTTTTCGTACGTCACGGTGGCAATCATTTCACCACCACCATGATAGGGAGGTAACTGCTCCAGCCACTTCTCTTTTCCGTACAACACGCCGATGCCGTTCGGACCATACATTTTATGACCGGAGAAGACATAAAAGTCGGCATCCAACGCCTGAACGTCAACCGCCATGTGCGACACAGCCTGAGCTCCATCGACCAGCACCGGAATATTGCACGCATGCGCTTCGGCAATAATCTTTGCCACCGGATTAACAGTCCCCAACACATTCGAAATATGAGCAACAGAAACTAATTTGGTTTTGGGCGAAATCAACTTTGAGAAAGCTTCCATATCGAGTTCTCCCTTCTCGTTGAAAGGAATAACTTTTAGTACAATCCCTTTCCTGTCACGCAACAACTGCCAAGGAACGATATTGGCATGATGCTCCATACCAGTAATCAAGATCTCATCTCCTTCACTACAAAAAGTTTCTCCAAACGAAGTAGCAATCAAGTTAATTGCTTCGGTAGTTCCCCGTGTAAAAATGATTTCACGCGATGTTACCGCGTTAATAAAAGCCTGCACCGTTTGACGCGCCTCTTCGTGTGCTTCGGTTGCTACCTGACTCAGGTAGTGCACTCCTCGGTGAATGTTCGCGTTCTGGTTATAGTACACCCTCTCGATCGCCTCCACCACGCAACGAGGTTTCTGCGACGTAGCCGCATTGTCCAGATAGACCAACGGACGGTCGTAAACTGTACGCGAAAGTATAGGAAAATCGGCTCGGATGGCCGCAATATCTAAAGTGGTATCCACAATAAAGCTTTTTATGGGTAAATGATTGCGAGACAAAACATTTCAGGCATTGAATCAAGGCAATAATTTAAAAAATGTTTCGTTATCCGTAATTGGATAGTGCAAAGATAACCATTTAACTACAAAAACCGGAAACTCAAGCAGTAAAATTGCTCAATTGAAATTTCGGGATAGCGATACTATTTCTTTTCGAACTTTTTTTGAGTAATTTTGTGTCGCTTGGGAAAGAGCTTGAAGCTTCTTACAAAATTGAGCTGAGAATCAAACTGAAAGCAATAAAAACCAGCAATCAGAAGCCACATGAAGGAAATAATTCTGTCGTTAATCGCGCTTACATTAACCTTGACCGCTCCGGCTCAAGAGCTCCGTTGCCGCGTGCAGGTCAACTCAAGCATGATTCAGGGAACCAACAAACAAATATTCACCACACTCGAAAAAGAGCTTAATAATCTGATGAACAATCGGAAATGGAGCAATGCAACATACGCAACAAACGAACGAATTGAATGTTCGTTTGTTATCACCATCAAAAATTATTCGGGAGGCGACACTTTCACTGGTGAATTACAGGTACAAGCTCGACGTCCGGTATTTAATTCGTCCTATTTCACGACGCTGTTCAATTTCCGCGATCAGAATTTCAATTTCACATACGTCGAATCGCAACCGCTCGAAACGCGGGAGAATCAAACCTCTAACAACTTGCTCGCGATGCTTAATTTTTACGGATATATCATTCTGGGATATGATGCCGATTCCTTCTCACGACTTGGAGGTTCTCCGTTTTTCCATCGAGCCGAAGAGATTGCCAATGCCATGCAAAATTCGTCCGAAACAGGATGGAAAGCCTTTGAGTCGGATCACAACCGTTACGCGCTAATCAATGGCATTCTGGACGAGAAACTGCGTCCGGTACGGGAACTCTACTACGACTACCACCGCCTGGGGTTAGACGTTATGGCCGATAATGTGGATAATGGAAGAGCCAAAATCGCCTCTTCTCTTATGGTTTTGCGACAGGCAAACAGCGACAAACTTTACAATGTTGCCATCACCTCGTTTCTCGATACAAAAATCGATGAAATTGCCGATATTTTCAGCAACGGGCAACCCAAAGAGAAGAGTGAAATATATACTCTTTTGCAAGATGTTGCTCCTTCAATGCAAAAACGATTTGAAAAAATTCAGAACGGAAAATAATTTGGCCATACCAATGATTACTTCGCTCCATATAGAAAACTACGTCCTTATTTCCAGGCTGGATATCGCATTCAACCCCGGCTTTTCTGTCATCACCGGAGAAACCGGAGCCGGAAAATCGATTATTTTAGGTGCCCTGGGTCTGATCCTCGGACAACGCGCCGATAGCAAAACCATCAAAGAGGGTGCCTCAAAATGTATCATCGAAGGATCCTTCCGCATCGGCGACTACGGGTTGCTCGATTTTTTCGAACAAAACGATCTGGACTACAGCGACGAATGCCTCATTCGCCGCGAGATTTCAAGCGGAGGAAAATCGCGATCGTTCATAAACGACACTCCGGTAGGATTGCAACAGCTGAAAGAACTGGGCGATAAATTGATCGACATCCACTCTCAGCACCAAAATCTGCTATTGGCTAACGACCGGTTTCAACTGCAGGTGGTCGATACCATTTCAAAGAGCCAACCGGAACTACAGACCTACCAACAGCAGTTTCATGCACATCAAAAATGTCTGCAAACACTTGCCGGACTTAAAGAGACTGCACAACAACAAAAAGCCGAAAGCGACTTTCTGCAGTTTCAGTTCAACCAATTGAACGAAGCACAGCTCGCCGAAGGAGAACAGGAGCAGCAGGAACAGGAGTTGCAGCTGCTTTCGCATGCCGAAGAGATCAAAACAGAGCTTTCCAAAGCCGCCTATCTTATCGACGACGCAAACGGATCGGCCATAATTCCTCTCAAAGAAGCTCTTATTGCTCTACGCCGTGCCGAAAAACTTTATCCCAACGGATCGGAATGGCTGCAACGGCTCGAATCTGCCGTTATCGAACTGAGGGACATTGCCGCCGAGCTCAACAAAACCCAGGAGAATATCGACGTTGATCCGGCGAAAGCGGAACAGATCAAACAACGTCTCGATCTGCTTTACACCCTCGAACAAAAACACAGGGTCAATTCCGTCGAAGAATTGATTAGCCTGCGCGACAAGATAGACCAACAGCTGCAACAAATCGAGTCGCTGGACGATGAGATTGAACGTCTGGAAAAAGAGGCAAAAAAACGCCACGAAGAGATGCTTCATGCCGGAGCCAAGCTATCGACGAAGCGGAAAGCAGCCCTGCCTCAAATCGAAAAACATCTGGTAACACAGTTAAAACAGCTCGGAATGCCGGATATTCGATTCGAAGTCAGGATAACACCACGCGCCGAATGGAACACCACCGGCAACGACGACATTCAGTTCTATTTCTCGGCAAACAAGAACAGCCAGCTGCAACCCGTAGCCGAAACAGCATCCGGAGGCGAAATTTCGCGCGTGATGATCAGCCTCAAATCGCTCGTTGCAAGCACCAAATCGCTACCCACCATTATTTTCGATGAAATAGATATGGGAATATCCGGCGAAGTTGCCAATGCCATGTCGCTCATTATGAAAAATTTGGGTACATATATGCAGGTTATTGCCATCACCCATCTGCCACAAATCGCAGCACAAGGATCGACACACTACAAAGTATTTAAGAACAACACCAAAGAGACGACTGAAACATCCATAAAGCAACTTACGAACAACGAACGAATCACCGAAATTGCCTCGATGTTAAGTGGCGATTCCATTTCACAAGCTGCAATAGAGAACGCAAAACAGCTTTTATCTGCAATTTCTTAGTATTTTTTCAGAAAAACGAGTACCAATCTCAGAAAAAGCAACTATTTTTGTAAAAAATGCAGGTGCGTATGAGAAAATATTTTACTCTTTTTCTGCTATCATTTTTTCTACTGATTGGCAGTCACTTAGCTGCCCAGACGACAAGTTCGCCAGACCCTCAGGAACAAACTCCACGTGTGGGAGTGGTAGTGTCTGAGAAAAAAATGACCGTATTCAACGCCCCTTACAACGCCTCATTAAAGATTTTCAGCCTTGTCGGTGTAAAAGTTGCCGAATTTAAGGTCACATCTACACGACAGGATTTTTATTTGAACCTCTCCATCGGCTATTACATTGTCAAAGTTGGAGAACAAACGTTCAAAATAGCCATCAGATAACATAAAGACGATGTCAATTGGCATCCTCTTTTATTTCATTTTTCTTTTCAAAAGAATCCATTCTTCTCTTCCGAACGCACCAAAATTTCTTTCGTGCACTATCTTTGTATCAGAAGTAACCCTCGTTTTCACGGAAGAGGCTCCACATCTTCGTGCCAACGGGAGAAGCCCGGAAATCGAATCAAATGACATAACGGACGCAATTATATTGTACGTTGCATGTGTCTTTTACAAATCAAATTATTATCGTATGAAAAAAATTCTATTATCAGTCATTTTAGGCATGGCCACCTTATTAGCATCGGCTCAAACCTGGACTTCAGATCCAGCCCACTCTCATTTAACATTTGCCGTCAGTCACATGACCATTTCAGAAGTAACCGGCAATTTTACCCAATTTGACGTGAAAGTTACCGCAACCAAACCCGATCATAGCGATGCCAAGGTTGACGTTACTGTTCAGATTGCGAGTATCAGCACCAATGTGACAGCCCGTGACAACCACCTCAAGACCGCAGATTTCTTTGATGCGGCAACCTATCCGACTATGACTTTCAAAAGCACGTCGATCAGAAAAATCAAAGGAAATAATTACAAACTGGCGGGGAATCTTACCATGCACGGCGTCACCAAGCCGATAGTACTGGATGTGATTTATAAAGGCACGGTTTCCAACCCGATGAATAAAAAAGAGACTTCAGGCTTTTTGCTCAAAGGCAAACTCAACCGAATGGACTACGGCATCGGACCTAAATTTCCGGCTACATTTGTCGGAACCGACATCGCTATATCAGGAAGTGTGGAATTTCTCGAAAGCAAATAATCTACCTTGTCAGGTGGAGAGAGATGGCTTGATTGCAATCTCTTACAGAACAAGACGCTGTTACTTTGAATAATCCTGTGTTTTTATGGACGACACACAAGTATGTAGATGTTATAACGTCTCAAAGAAAGAGATAACCGATGCTATCAGCGCGTGCGGTTATGCGACCGTAGCTGAAATTCAGGATGCTATTGGAGCCGGCACTATTTGCGGACGCTGTATCCCTGAAATCAGAAGTATTCTTGCTTCGGGAGCACAATAAATATGACATTGCAGAAATTTTTTTAATGTTCCTGCAAAGAAAAGAGACGATTCTGTTCTTAAGTTAGAATCGTCTCTTTTTTATGTAATCAATCGAATATTAGTCTAATTTGTGGATTACCAATCCCGAACGCAGTTTCGGCTCAAACCAGGTTGTTTTCGGAGGCATGATATTTCCGCTGTCGGCAATGTCGATCAGTTGTTTCATCGAAACAGGATAAAGTGCCAACGCGACTTTCATCTCACCGTTGTCTACCCGGCGTTTCAATTCGCCCAGACCACGGATACCACCTACAAAATCGATACGTTTATCGGAACGGAGATCCTTGATACCCAGAATTTCGTCCAGAATCAAATTCGACGAGATGGTTACATCCAACACCCCGATGGGGTCATTATCGTTGTAAGTGCCTGCTTTGGCTGTCAACGAATACCATTTACCCGAAAGGTAAAGAGCGAAGTTGTGCAAAGCCGACGGTTTGTAAATATCGGCACCTTTCTCTTCTACCGTGAAGTTTTTTTCAAGGGCAGCAATAAATTGTTCGTTGGACAATCCGTTCAGATCTTTCACCACACGATTGTAATCGATTATATTAAGCTGATTGTCAGGGAAACACACGGCTAAGAAGTAATTATACTCTTCGTTGCCCTTGTGACTGGGGTTTTGTTTGCGTTTTTCGTCGCCAACTAAGGCAGCGGCAGCACTACGGTGATGACCGTCGGCAATATACATAGACGGAATCCCTGCAAAAATTTCGGTAATACGCTTGATGGTCGCATCGTCGTTGATCACCCAAAAGTGGTGACCGAAACCATCGGGAGCAACAAAGTCATACTCGGGAGCACCTTTCGTAACGTTGCTGACAATGGCATCCAATTCGTCCTGATGCGGATAGGCAAAAAATACCGGTTCGATGTTGGCATTGTTCACGCGAACGTGTTTCATGCGGTCTTCTTCCTTGTCACGACGGGTGAGCTCGTGCTTTTTGATATTGCCTTTCATATAATCTTCTACGGCAGCTGCCACGCAAAGTCCGTATTGTGTACGGCCGTTCATGGTTTGTGCATACACGTAGTAACGATCCTTATCGTCCTGCATCAACCAACCCTCTTTTTGAAACTTATTGAAGTTTTCGAGGGCTTTGGCATACACTTTTTCGTCGTGTTCGTCGGTACCTACCGGAAAATCAATCTCCGGTTTGATAATATGATAAAGCGATTTTTGATTATCCCCTGCCTCGGCACGGGCTTCTTCGGAATTCAACACATCGTAGGGACGTGACGCTACCTGTTCCACTAATTCTTTCGGTGGACGCACGCCCCGAAACGGTTTTACTATTGCCATAATCAAGTATAAATTTGGGTTTTCAAAGGAGTTGCAAAGGTAACGACTTTTCCCGACTTATTAAAGGAAAAGCGGGCGATGTTTAGCCCTCATTATCAAAGAAGAAAGTATCAATAAAAAATTATCCAACTCTTTGGTTTGAAAGAAAAAAATGATTACTTTTGCATCCTGATTTTCCGATGGGGTCTTTATCAAGTAGCACTGTTGCAGGGATGCCGCATCTCACCTCCCGGATGTAATTGAAAAACAATTTATTACATGTACGCAATTGTTGAAATTTTAGGACAACAGTTCAAGGTGGAAGCCGGACAGAAACTGTTTATCCATCGTATGCAGGAAGCCGAAGCAGGCTCGCAGATCGAATTTGAAAAAGTATTATTGGTAGACAAAGAGGGTGCTATCACCGTTGGCGCTCCTGTTGTTGAAGGAGCTAAAGTCGTAGCCGAAGTAAAAGGGCACGTAAAAGGCGACAAAGTTCTTGTCTTCAAGAAAAAAAGAAAAAATGACTATCAGAAAATGAATGGTCACCGTCAGTACTTTACTGAACTGTTTATTAAAGAAATCGTAGCGTAAACTCTTAAAACTTAACAATAATGGCACATAAAAAAGGAGTCGGTAGTTCGAAAAACGGCCGCGAGTCCGAAAGTAAACGACTTGGTGTGAAGATTTTTGGTGGCCAGTTTGCTAAGGCAGGCAACATCATCGTTCGTCAACGTGGCACTGTTCACAACCCCGGCGAAAACGTAGGTCTGGGCAAAGACCACACACTGTTTGCTTTGGTTACAGGCAAAGTTGTTTTCCGCAAAAAGAAAAACAACAAATCGTTCGTATCTGTAGAACCGGTTGCTGAGGCGTAAGCTCAGGCATCTCAAAATAACAGGAAACCTCTCCGTTCTGTGGAACGCGGGAGGTTTTTTTGTATGCTCTTTTCGCGCGAGGATTGACACAAAAGCGGCGAAAATGGATTTCAATAAATGCCGGATAAATCGTACCTTTGCTTTCATCTGTAACACAGAGACAGAACATTTCAACTGTAAATCGTAAATTGTAAATATACAACATGTTAACGCTAAAATTCATCACCGAAAACAAAGACGAGGTGATTCGCCGGTTGGCAAAAAAACACTTCGATGGGACCGAATTGATCGGACAAGTAGTAGAACTGGATACAAAACGTCGTAGTGTTCAGGCATCGCTGGATGCCAACTCGGCAGAGATGAATAGTCTGTCGAAGGCAATTGGAGACCTTTTCAAACAGGGTAAACAAGCGGAAGCAGCAGAAGCCAAAGCCAAAACTGCTGAACTGAAAGAAGCAATCAAAGCTCAATCGACCGAACTGGATGCCCTCGAAAAACATCTGGTCGATATTTTGGTGACCATCCCGAATCTTCCTCACGAATCGGTGCCTGAAGGACGCGTAGCAGAAGATAATATAGTAGAAAAAACGGGAGGCGTAGTGCCCGAATTAGCCGAAGATGCTCTTCCTCACTGGGAGCTGGCTAAAAAATACGATCTGATCGATTTTGAACTGGGTGTAAAAATTACCGGAGCCGGATTCCCGGTTTACAAGGGCAAAGGTGCCCGTTTGCAACGCGCCCTTATCAACTTTTTCCTCGACAATGCACGCGAGGCCGGTTATCTGGAAATACAACCACCGTACGTAGTAAATCAGGCTTCGGGTTACGGCACCGGCCAGCTACCCGACAAGGAAGGACAAATGTATCATGCCAACCTGGATGATCTCTATCTGATACCTACGGCCGAAGTTCCTGTTACCAATATTTATCGCGATGTAATTTTGCAGGAAAGCGAACTCCCTATTAAAAATTGCGCCTATTCAGCCTGCTTCCGTCGCGAAGCCGGTTCGTACGGCAAGGATGTACGCGGCCTCAACCGTTTGCATCAATTCGACAAGGTAGAAATCGTCCGTATCGACACTCCGGAACACTCTTACGAATCGCTCAAAGAGATGGTCGCTTATGTGCAAACATTGGTCGACAAGCTGGAGTTGCCCTGGCGTATCCTTCGTCTCTGCGGTGGCGATATGAGTTTTACCTCAGCCATCACTTTCGACTTTGAAGTATTCTCTGCCGCACAGAAACGCTGGCTGGAGGTGAGCTCTGTATCTAACTTTGAAAACTACCAGGCCAATCGTCTGAAATGTCGCTACAAAGGAAATGACAAAAAAACACAGCTCTGCCATACACTAAACGGTAGCGCACTGGCTCTGCCACGTATTGTAGCAGCTTTGCTCGAGAACAACCAAACCGCCGATGGCATTCGCATCCCCAAGGCATTGGTTCCTTATACCGGCTTCGACATGATTTAATCGAACCGAAATAGAGATAAGAAAAGCCGTTCTTTGTACAAAGAACGGCTTTTCTTATAAATTGATACTATACTTGCATATAAAACAAATATTTATAAGCAAACAAGCTTAATTAATTCAAATCCTTATCAATTTCCACCGAATTTATATCCTTTTATCTACTTATTATTTTTACCTTTGTCAAATTAATAGCGCGCGATACACATAGACACATCATTCTCTCCTATTTCGATGAACGTCTGATTGTTGCATATTTATACTAACCAACTAGTAAAACAGCACTTTTTTAGCAATATAGTGCGTCTTTACAACTTTTGTGCCGAACATATTTTCCCGACTGATGAGATGGGAAAACACTATATAATTCTACCAAATTACAACGGCATATTTATTCTCAGCCTATTAAAAGACATAAACGCTAATGAGGGTGCATAGCATCTCATTATTTTTCTCAATTATTCACTTTTTAGGCTACAAGGCGACGGGATGTCGCCTTGTAACTACCGCCTACTAGTCGCTATTCTTCACCTCTCAAAACCAAAGAACGATCTACCGTTCAAACTTTCCGTTTATCGGATAAAATTACAAACGCTTCAGTTTTACCCCCGTTAGGGCAAGTAAGTTCTCCAACGAGGGAGCACCCATATCATCGCCGGCTTTCAAAACGAGTTTGGCACATGCTTCCGCATCTGCTCCTGCTCTGTGATGCCGGAACCGGATATCAAACATGTCACATAAACTGTTCAATTTGTAGGATGGTAGCCCTTTCCATATTTTTCTGGACAACGAAACAGAGCAGAGATAATCGCTGTGAGGAGTCGCCAGATCGTAATGGCGCAACGAAGAGCGCAACACATTCATATCGAAAGCCGCATTATGCGCTACTAAAACGGTATCTTCCAGCCAGGGGCGCAGTTCGCCCCATATCTCTTCGAAAGTATTCTCCGACTGTAGTTCGGACGGTGCAATGCCATGTACCTTCTGACACCAAGGGTTCATATAAGGAAAACAGGCGGGTTTAATAAGACGCGACATCACCTCGATTATTTCACCGCCTTCTACCCGGCAAAGACCTATCTCACAAGGAAACTGGGCATGTGCCGTTTCAAAATCTATTGCCGTAAAAGTCATTCAGTCTATAAACATTTAAGTCTTAGTCTTTCAACCACAAACATAATTATTTAAAATTTTTATTCATTTCGACTTTACATGTTTGCCACATACATCATCGAGGACCCATTGCAATTCGGGGTCAATCCCTTTTAGTTTATCGTTAAGTGTTGGAACGATTCGAACATCCGGCATAATACCTCTTCCATCAGGAGAACAACTATACGGCGTTGCTACCTCAAGCAACCCGAAAGAGAGCTTCAGTTTACTCCCGGGTAATGTAAACGAAGGCATTTCACCTGCCACACAACCGTTATAAGCACCACCCGTCTCTTCTCCCACAAAAACAGCTCGTCCCGATCCTTTCAGATTTGCCGAAATAATGGAAGAAGCCGAAAAGCTACAGCCATTAATCAGGACATAAACCTTACCTCTAAACCGATTTATTTGGGGATGTTTCTTCCAAATTGGGGGATAGTAAAAATAATAATGATCATCTTTTTTATGAGTAATCAGGCTCGTCAACGAATTATAAAGCATCCAACCGGGAGTTCCCAAAATCCGTAACGAAAATTGCGCCGGTGATTGCACCTTAAAATAGTCATCATGCCACAAACTGGTTTTGGAAGTCACCAAAGCCGGTTTGACAAAATGAAAATCAGTTTCCGTCAGATACGAATAAAGACACTGAATATCTGACAAATTGCCACCGGTATTATCGCGCAAATCAATAATGAGTGCTTTGGTTTTTTGCGAGTCAATCTTACTAAAACTATCTGCATAAAACCGTTTGTATTTTCCTCTCACAAAATCTCTGATAGTAAACACCACCACACTACTATCCGGATTTTCGTATCTAAAATTTTTACTAAACGTCTTACTCAAAGCATCATATCCCTGTATTTTTTTCATCTTTTCAAGGCCTCTTCTTTTCAATTTTTCCGTTTCGGTTGTACGCAGAGGCTTTTCCAAATTTTTCTTTGAATACAATTCAGGCTGCTTCAACCAGACCAATCGTTCATCACCTTTATAGTTTACCTTGCAAGCAACACTATCCCTCATCCCTTTTTCAAAATAAAAATACGAAGCAAATTTCTTATTGAAAACCCTGTCGTGAAAAGTGAGATTAAACCCATCAGAAGCAAATGTCGGCTCGTATTTGGCAAAAAGTTGCTGGGGTGTGATACTATCCATAGACAAAATCTCCGTCCCCGGCTTCAAGATTGAATCGGTGGCTACTTTTTGAGTAAGAAAAAGATGACGATCAAACCAACCAAGGTGAAGATGTGCCAATGGAGATGTGCCGTAACGGCAAACCTTCTCTTCCTCTTTTTTCGTCAACCGGCGTGTCGGCGGAAAGAGGCGCGTATGTCCTTGCCTGACAGAAGCCACAACCGGGCTAAGGTGAAAAAAGAAATCGCGACCAGTCATCGGAGATGTAATGGCAAGCTTCAGACTGTCAAATTTTCTGTCGAGTTCCTCTTTGCTGATGTACCGGTAAAGTGACGGATGCAATCGCTCCAGCTTGCGATGAACATAATCTACATCCGATCGCAAAGATTCCACACTTCGAACATCATTAAGATGCGAGTTATAACGAGTAACAGACGCACACCCACATAACATGCCACATACAATTAACAAAACAACAGAAATCTTCATCCTGACACTTCAAATTAAGATCATCATTTAGTTGCAACCACACAGGCAATCTTCGCCCGTTCCCGTTTACCTTTAATCGGCTGTACCGCATCAATATAAATCACATACACCCCAATGTTTGCAAGCTTTCCAGAATCAGACAGCCCGTTCCATGCCAATGTACCTTCCGCTCCCAACACTGCATTATTCGCGACCTGTCTGACACGCCGTCCCACAGCATCGTAGATGGTCACGGTTGCCAAGTAACCATTTTCCGGCATTTTATAACGAATCGGCAATGCATCATCTACCCCATCATTATCGGGAGTAAACGATTCGTTCTCAATCCAAAAATATTTGGCAGCAGATTCTCTCTCCAACGTCTGCCTGAACTGGGAATTCTTGTAGCCCGGAGTGGCATACCCGGCATCGGAAGCACATGAATGCCAATTATCCGGATTATCGCTTGCCCAATCGGGATTCACCCGCTCGAAAGAGACTCCGGCAGGATCTTGAATCATCACTTCATGTTGTTTTTCGTCATAACTCACGGAATCGATCACCGCTCCGGTTCGGTTCACCAACAGCACATTACCCGATGCATCGGAAAGCGGCACAAAATTACTCATTTCGATCCATTTGCCATCGCCTTTGCAGGTATAAAAAACGCATACTCCTTTTTGCGATGTTGTCAGCACCTGATACTCTCCGGGAAACAGCTGCTCGCCCATCATCGATATCGGGCAGGCATCATCAAGCTCTCCGCTTGGTTTTCGTCTGTTCAAAAACAAAGTATTCAGTTCAATAATCTTCTGCGATCGATTATACAGTTCCACAAAGGGAGCTCCCTCCTCTTTCGGATGAGCCAATATTTCGTTTAAAACAACATCGTTGTATTCGCAACTATCAGATACTCCAAACGAAATTACTTCATTCAACCAATCACCATTTACATCCCGCAATTCCGACGCATTCATCCGATATAAAATGCCATGCCGAGGGACAGGAGACAGCACCAGCTTCACCCATCTCCCCTGCGGAAAATCCATACTTGCCAATCGAATATCCGACAGACCTTCTACCCGATAGTGAGACATATCAGACAAATCATTCAGTATCATCGATTTATTAAACTGCAACAACAACGTATCTGGAGCAGCTAATGAGACAACAGATATGTGAGGAATTACGACATCATTGACAATTGCCACTGAAGCATTTTTTCTGCCCGGCGTTCCTCCCGATACATCGCATGATGCTATCCAATTCAAATCAGACCCACTGAAGTTATCATTATCGATGCATTCCAACGACCACCCACCCGATGCCTTGCTTTTATCTTTATACCAGTCGCTGCTATAATTTACAAACGCAATCAACGAATCTTTTTCATTGGTCAGGTAAAGCAACTGCCCGGTAGACGATAAGGGCGGAAAACGCAGCATTGTCGCTACAGAGCCAAAACCAGACAGCGTGATCATTGCCCCCGGAGCGCAAAGCAACAGATAACCCTTTGCCGGAATTTTCCCTTCCGAAATTGCATACGGTTTTGAACCGTAATACAACGTCCAACCCGAAAGTTCGATTGGAAAATCTTGCCGGTTATACAGTTCCACATACTCCTCATCGGGCAGTCCGACAGTTGGATACGGATCACACATAATCTCATTAAAAATCAGATCACCAAACGCAGTCGGATGATAAACAAATGATAAATTGCTCTTAGGTAAATGGTTTCCCTCAAGATCGGCAACACCATCAAGCGTCACCACAAACGCTTGATGATTGGGGAACGAAGAGTCAAACGAAAACTCGAGTGTATTACCGGACACTTTACGCGTAAAATTTTTCAACTCAGCAGGAACAGAGATAGAAGCTCCGGATAAGTTTATCGGTTCGGAAAATGTCACGACAAGTTTTTTATTACCTATAAGTCCATGCGATACAATAGCCGGAGGCACCGTATCGATTATTGCACTGCCTGTTACGATAAAATCGTCAAAGATATAGTTCGCGCTATTCGAGGAAGAGTAGTTGCACAAAATACCGGAATAGGTACTTTTATTGAAGGTGGCATCAGTCACCGTTCCTTCCAGTTCAAAATCGAATTCGGATGACAACTTTGAATAAAGTGACCATGTACCGGATGCATCCCGTGTTACTTTTACATTCAGTTCGGTAGCACTTCCCGCTATCGGGAGTCGTTTGGAGATACCTGCCACCAACCTTGTTTTGGTGGTTCCGGACTGCCGGTAAAGAGCCACTTCTTTGTTGGTGTTACCCACCATCACATAATAGCCATTCAAGCCGCCGGATAGATCCGCACTGTTTGAAACAAGATAAAAATTCACATAATTGCCACTGGTCAACAACAAACCGGCATTCATATAAAACTGCCAGGAAGCACTATCAATTGCTTTGGACGGAGTAGAAAGATAAGCCATTGAGGTTACCTCCGGAGCCGACAATTGCAATTGTTTTGACCCATTGACGACAAATTTATCCGTATTGCCCGACCAGGCAGGGTTACCGGTAAAATCACCGTCCATAAAATTATCGGCATACTGTCCGAACGAATAAACCGTAAGCCAAAGTAGTGAAAAAGTAATAATCTTTCGCATAAGACTCTGTTATTTGAGTAAAATAGCGTAATTTTGTACCGATTTTCGGGTTGTATAAACACAAAATGAGCCCGAAATAAAAGTACAACAAATTTTTAATTTTTCAATTTTTTAGTAGAAAAATGAAAGTAGCAATTGTCGGCACAAGCGGCGCCGTGGGACAAGAATTCCTGAAAGTGCTTGCTGAGAGAGATTTTCCGATGGACGAACTACTGTTGTTCGGCTCATCGCGCAGTGCGGGAACCTCGTACACCTTTAAGGGTAAACAGATTGTTGTCAAAGAGTTAAAACACAATGACGACTTCAAGGGTGTAAATGTTGCCTTCACATCTGCAGGTGCAGGAATCTCGAAAGAATATGCCGAAACCATCACCAAATTCGGAGCTGTGATGATTGACAATTCAAGTGCTTTCCGTATGGACAACGATGTACCATTGGTAGTTCCCGAAGTGAATGCCGCCGATGCCAAATCTCGTCCACGGAGCATTATTGCCAATCCGAACTGTTCAACCATCCAGATGGTTGTCGCGTTGAAAACCCTCAACGACATCTCCAAAATAAAACGGGTACAGGTAGCTACTTATCAGGCTGCAAGCGGTGCAGGCGCAGCCGCCATGGACGAACTCGTACAACAATCGAAAGAAGTTCTCAACAATGAGACTGTCACTGTAAAGAAATTTGTACACCAGCTAGCTTTCAACGTAATACCACATATAGACGTCTTTACCGAGAATGGGTACACAAAAGAAGAAATGAAAATGTACCACGAAACTCGGAAAATTATGCATTCTGATGCCGAAGTCAGCGCTACCTGTGTCAGAGTTCCGTCATTACGTGCTCACTCCGAAGCTATATGGGTCGAAACTGAACGTCCGATCTCCGTCGAAGAGGCTCGCGATGCATGGTCAAAAACCGAAGGTATAGTCGTACAGGACAACCCGACAGAAAAAGATTATCCCATGCCTCTTTTTGTTGCAGGCAAAGACCCGGTTTACGTGGGTCGTATCCGCAAAGACCTTTCGAATCCAAACGGAATCACTTTTTGGTGCGTTAGCGATCAGATCAAAAAAGGAGCAGCATTGAATGCCGTTCAAATTGCAGAATATCTGATAAAAGAAGGTGATCTAAAATAAGACATCCTTTTTCCCATATCCAACGCCGCCTGCTCGCAGACGGCGTTATTTGTTTTTAAAACACAAAATACATGCAGGTTGAAATTTGATTCGTATCTTTACAACCAAAGTCGGCTCCGGCTTTTCCGTATCGACCCCTCATCTTTTACCTCAATTATTTCATTAACAATGAACGCATTAATCGTATATTCGGGAGGATTGGACAGTTCAACACTCCTACATCAATACAAAGACGACATCCGTCTGGCTGTATCGTTTCATTACGGATCGAAGCACAACGACCGTGAAATTGCGTATGCCAAACTCAATTGTGAAGAGCTGGGGATCCGGCATATCGTCATCCACCTCGGATTTATGAACGACTATTTCAAAAGTGACCTGCTGCAAAACGGCGGCGAAATTCCCGAAGGACATTATGCAGCCGAGAATATGAAGAAAACCATCGTTCCTTTCCGCAACGGTATCATGCTGAGTATTGCCGTGGGTTTGGCCGAGAGCAACGACCTGGATGCTGTTCTGATCGGAAACCATTTTGGAGATCATACAATCTATCCTGACTGCCGTCGCTCCTTTATAGATGCTTTTACTACGGCTGCTAAAGAGGGAACGGAAGCAGGCATCCGCATTCTTTCGCCTTACTGCGATATTACCAAACGTGACATTGCCCTTATCGGTCAAAAGATGGGCTTGGATTATACCAAAACATATTCCTGCTACAAAGGAGGCGAAAAACATTGTGGAAAATGCGGTACCTGCGTGGAACGCAAGGAGGCTTTGACCGGATTTGACCCAACAGAATACGACGACTAATTCAAAACACGAATCGGTATGATGACAGTAGGTTTATTAGTATTGGGAATTATAGCCGGAGTGTTATCCGGCCTGTTTGGTATTGGAGGAGGCATGGTGATGGTGCCATCGCTGATCGCTTTTTTCGGGCTTTCTATTTTGGATGCCAATGCGACCTCTTTGGCGGCCATGCTTCTTCCTGTTGGCATTTTAGGCGTTATCACCTACTATAAGGCCGGATATATCAATATTCGAAACTCTTTATGGATTTCCGCAGGATTAGTTATCGGCTCCTATTTCGGAGCCGAATGCGCCGTTCTGGTCAAAGAATCCATTCTGGCAAAGTTCTACGCAGCTTTGCTGTTCTACATCGCCTTTAGCTACCTCGACATTCCTTCCTATTTCAAAAAAGAGAAGCAAATGCCGACTCCTTCCGATCCGTCGAGGCATCTCAATCTATGGGGTTTAATTGCGGTAGGAGTCGCCGCCGGAATCATAGCCGGCCTGTTTGGCAAAGGCGGAGGCATTATCATCGTTCCGGCCATGGTAAAGTTCTTCAAGTACGACGCAAAAGCTGCGGCTGCCACTTCGCTGGCTGCGTTACAACTGCCTGTTGGGCTGCCTAGTGTAATAGTATATGCCGAAAACGGACACTTAAATCTGTTGAATGCAGGACTAATAGCCGCTGGTATTGTAGCCGGAGCTTTTGTCGGTACCAAGCTAGCCGTAAAATTACCGAGTAGCATTTTCAAGAAAGTGTATGCCATCTTTTTATTGATCGTGGCTTTATACATGGCATTCAAATACGCATAAAAAAGCCCCTGCGCTTTTCAGAACAGAGGCTTCATCGTGTATGTATCCGATCTATTTTGCTGTCAGCAGGAAGTAATTCTTCTTCCCTTTTTGAATCAGCAGATAACGGCCGTTCAGCAACTGGTCGGTTGTGATTTCGGTATCAGGCAGGGTGAGCTTTTCTTTGTTAATGGCCACACCACCACCTTGTGTCATTTTACGCATTTCACCTTTTGATGGGAATACAGCACTCTTTTCGGTCAGCAAATCAATTGCCTTAATGCCATTTTGCAATTCTGCCAACGAAATTTCAAATTGAGGAACACCTTCGAATACGGCCAAGAAAGTCTCTTCATCCAGCTTTTTCAGCTGATCGGAGGTGGAGTTTCCAAACAGGATAGATGATGCATCGACCGCAGCCAGATAATCGGCCTCCGAATGTACCATTGTGGTAATTTCTTTAGCCAACGCCTTTTGCAACGGACGCAGATGCGGAGCCTGACGTTGCTCTTCTACCAATGCCCCGATCTCTTCTTTTGTCAGGAAGGTGAATATTTTGATGTATTTTTCGGCATCGGCATCGCTCACATTGAGCCAGAACTGGTAAAATTTGTAGGGAGATGTATAACGACGATCGAGCCATACGTTGCCCGACTCCGTTTTTCCAAATTTACCGCCGTCGGCTTTGGTAATCAGAGGGCAAGTCATCGCATAGGCTTCGCCACCCGTTTTACGACGAATCAACTCAGTTCCGGTAGTAATATTGCCCCACTGATCGGAACCGCCCATCTGGATCTTACAATTATAATGTTGATAGAGATACAGAAAATCATATCCCTGAACCAGTTGATAGGTGAATTCGGTAAATGACATACCGTCGGAGGTTTCGCCGCTCAGACGCTTCTTCACCGAATCTTTTGCCATCATATAGTTGACCGTGATGTGTTTGCCAATATCGCGAATAAACTCCAGAAAAGAAAAAGTCTTCATCCAGTCATAGTTATTCACCAGCTCGGCAGCATTGGGCGCATCCGATTCGAAATCGAGAAAACGAGCCAGTTGCGCTTTGATGCACTCCTGATTGTGACGCAAGATTTCTTCCGTCAAAAGATTTCTCTCTTGCGACTTGCCGGAAGGATCTCCGATCATTCCGGTTGCCCCCCCTATCAAAGCAATAGGTTTGTGACCGCAACGCTGGAAATGGCGTAAAATCATCACTCCAACCAAGTGACCGATATGCAAAGAGTCCGCCGTAGGATCGATTCCCAGATAACCGGCAGTCATCTCTTTTCCAAGCTGTTCTTTTGCTCCCGGCATCATATCGTGAATCATGCCCCGCCATGTCAATTCTTCTATAAAATTCATTGTATCATTTGTTTTTCGGACTGCAAAGGTCGTTTTTTTCGCCCGTAATTGCAAGAGTTTTGACGAAATAGAGAGAGGCAGATCACAATAGTACCTGCCTCTCTCTTGTATTGTTTTCATCACGCTTTCGGCGTCATTTTTTGGTAGTCTTCTGGGTCGATGCTTTTGCGACTTTCGATTCCACCACTTTTTTTACCGGAGCCTTACGAGCAACTGCCTTTTTAACTTCTTCTACCAAAGGAATTACAATATTGATAGTTCCCATTTCATTTCTGACAAAATACGGTTCTAATCCTGCATACAACTCGCCATTATCATACACCTCACACCAGCAATCATTCGTATTGTCAAACAATTTAAAAGAAAGAAAAGTAGAATCTCCCGGAAGCGAAACTTTAACTTCTTGTTTGCCAGCCTGGAATGAACTCTTCGCATCTTTACTGTTCCAATCATTAAAATTACCGGCAACAACCATGCCGGACGGATCAACATTTTCTACGGAGAAAATGATTTGCCATTTCGAACCTTTTTTACTGTAATTTACTTTCATATCAAATATAATTTAGAGATTGATAATGATACGTACACTCAGACTATCTTCAATTCTTTTTATGACCTCACAAATATAACAAAAAATCAAATTCGACGACAAATTCCTGTGTTTTTCTTGATGTCACGTTGATCTTTTATTTTTCACGGGCAACCCCTACAATAGAAATGTGAAGTAAAGAATCATTCGCAAAAATGACCCAAGCTGCCTTTTGAGAATAAACAGGACTGCTTAATTTAATTCACGTCAACACAATACCTCATTTCATTCAGCTTCATGTATTTAATACATATTCACAGTAAGATCCAACAGAACCGGCCCAAATATATACACATCTACGTTTTGCTATTAAGGCACTAATTAACAACATATTGAAATTTGCAAACTAAATTCACACTGCATTTGCTGATACAACTAATTTCTGTTATTTTTGTTAGGTAATAATTTACTACGCCGTACTAAAATAAAGTTTCTGCGTTTTTTCTAACCTCATAAACCTTGCTGCAATGATATTTGACTTAGCAATTATAGGAGGAGGGCCTGCTGGTTTTTTTGCTGCAGAATGTGCCGGAAATCAAGGGTTGAAAGTTGTCATCTTCGAAAAAGAAGATTTGGGCGGTGTATGTATCAACGAAGGGTGCATTCCCGCAAAATCGCTCCTGCACAGCATACAGGCCTACAACATTGTAAAAAACGCAGAGAAATATGGCATTGAAGTTGATAAAGATATTTCTTTTAATATGCCGTTGGCCCTAAAAAGGAAAGAAAAAATAATCAGAAACATGCAACACATCGTAAGCAGTAAATTCAACGATGACATTGCCACTCTGATTTATGGACATGCCTTTATTAAGGGACGAACAACAGATGGAAATATCACAATAAACTGCAACAACCAATCGTATCAATCACATAATCTATTAATTTGCACCGGCTCCCGCCCCGATACGCTGCAGATACCCGACATCGACAGCTCTGCTATCTGCACATACGACGCCTTGCTTAACAGTTCTGAAGTGCCGCAAAAACTGGTTATAATCGGTGGTGGACAGGTGAGTCTGGAATTGGCTCACATCTATAATTCGCTGGGAACGAAAATTATCATCCTCGAACAAAATGACGAAATATTACTGGATACAGACAATGAAATAAGCGCTATTTTGCGGGAAGAATATACAAAGCGGGGAATTGTCACATATCTTAATACCGAAATAGTAAAAATTGAAGGAAATACGGTTTATTTCAAAATCAAAGGGAGATCAATGACCGCCGAAGGGGAGAAGATCCTTTGCGATATAGGGCGGGTGCCCAATCTGGAAGGATTCGGGCTAGAGAATCTGGATGTGGAATGTTACAGAAAAGGAATCCGCATCAACAACCAGATGCAGACTTCGGAGCCCAATGTGTATGCTGCCGGAGATGTAACTGGTTTTTCCAAATCGGCACATGCCGCTTATTGCGAATCTTCGGTCGCCATAAACACGATTTTGGGAATTAAAGACCAGATGAATTTCAAAGCAGTTCCCACCTGTGTTTTTTCAAGTCCCGAAATAGCCCAAGTAGGGATCACCGAAGAAATGCTGAATCTGGCATGGCAACCCCATAAGATAATTCGGATACCGCTTACACAATCAAGCAGATACATTATTCAAGACGAAGAATTCGAGGGCTTGTGTAAGTTAATTGTCGGCGAAGACGACACCATTCTGGGCGTGCATATCATTGGTAATAACTGTACCGAATCGATTATTGCCGCCGTCATGGCTGTAGAATCGCAGATGACAATTTCAGAATGGAAAAAAATCGTTTTCCCCTATCCTACAATCGGAGAAATTATGAAGGGAGCGCTTATTTATGCTCACATTCCCTTCGAACAACATAAATATGATAGAAGTAATACACGTCAATAAGTCTTTCGACAACAATCCTGTCTTGAAAGACGTTTCCACCACATTTAAGCCAGGATTAACCAACATGATTATCGGTAAGAGCGGTTCCGGCAAAACCGTGCTGATGAAATGTATCATCGGATTATATTCCGTCGATTCCGGAAAAATTCTCCTGAACGGACAAAACCTGACCGAAATGACTTTTCTGGAAGTAAAAAAGCTCCGGCAGAAAGTGGGGATGCTTTTTCAGGGAGCAGCTCTCTTCGATTCGTCAACCGTACTCGAGAATGTTCTCTACCCATTGGAGATGTTCTCCGACATGAACAAAACGGAACAGATAGAGAGAGCTAGTTTTTGCCTCCACCGGGTAAATATCGATCCCAAGGCGTTTGGTTTGTACCCTTCCGAAATCAGTGGCGGAATGCAAAAACGGGTCGCCATTGCCAGAGCTATCTCCATGAACCCTTTGTACCTCTTCTGCGACGAACCGAATTCCGGTCTGGATCCTCAGACTTCGCTGATTATCGACCAGCTGATTCACGAAATTACGGAAGAGTTCAAGATCACAACCGTTATCAATTCACACGACATGAACTCGGTAATGGAGATTGGAGATAATATTGTTTTTATTGAAAAAGGCGAAAAATCGTGGCAGGGACACCGAAGCGAAATCTTCGATACCGGGAACAAAGCGCTTGAAGATTTTGTTTTTGCCTCCGAACTGTATAAGACGGTAAAACTATCTCACTCTTTATTAAGTCACTAGATTTATTATTGAATTTTAACAACATCAACTCTTGACAATATTTCTTTCTCGTTGTATATTTGCACTTGAAACAGATTTGTAATAATTACAATTTAGTTATAGATTCAAATATGGATGCATTAGAATTATTGATTAAACACGACATCAAACCATCCGTGCAACGATTGGCCGTGATGGAATACATGCTGACTCACTTCACACATCCAACGGTTGACGAAATTTATAGCTCATTATCACCCGCTATACCGACTCTTTCGAAAACAACAATATACAACACGCTCAGCCTTTTTGAAGAGCAAGGCGTCGTACTCTATTTAGGTATTGATAAAAAAAATGCCCGATTTGACGGGAATACCTCACACCATGCTCATTTTCGTTGTAAAAAATGTGGAAAGATTATCGACATTTTCAACCAAAAACAAGAAGACATTGTTATCGAAGGTCATCCGGAGCTTATTATCGACGAAGTTCAAACTTACTATACAGGCTATTGCAAAGCCTGCACCAACTAATAATTCAATCAACTAATTAAATTCAAAACTATTATGAAAAAGAAATTCATTTGTACCGTTTGCGGTTATGTCCATGAAGGTAACGAAGCTCCTGAAAAGTGTCCGGTTTGTAATGCTCCTGCAGCTAAATTTCAGGAAGTAGTAGAAAACAACGGGTTGACATGGGCTGACGAACACCGTCTGGGTGTGGCAAAAGGTGTAGATGCAGAGGTTCTGGATGGTCTGAAAGCACATTTCAATGGAGAATGCTCCGAAGTAGGTATGTATCTTGCTATGGCTCGTCAGGCTGATCGTGAAGGGTACCCCGAAGTTGCCGAAGCGTACAAACGTATCGCCTGGGAAGAAGCCGAACATGCTTCAAAATTTGCCGAATTGCTGGGTGAAATCGTGTGGGATACCAAAACAAACCTCAAAGCCCGCATGGAAGCCGAAAGCGGAGCTTGCGCCGACAAAAAACGTATTGCAACCAAAGCAAAAGAACTGGGTTACGATGCAATTCACGATACCGTGCACGAAATGTGTAAAGACGAAGCACGTCACGGACAAGTGTTTCAGGGCTTATATAATCGCTTTTTCAACAAATAAATATACCAAAATCTAAAGAGAATCAAAAGCAAAGGCGCTTCCTGAGAGGAGCGCCTTTATCATTTCAGGTCATATTGTAGAAAACTCGAAGCAAAAACTGATACGCACGAGAAGGAACCCAAGCCTTAGATTTTGCGAAGCCAACCTGCAATAAGTTTCCAACCTTATATCTGAATTTCGGTCGTTTACTATTGACAATCCGGTAGACGACTTTAGCAAGATGCTCGGGTTTTAGCCCATTTTGCTCTTCTTTTTCAATATTTTTAAGCGCCTTTTCAAACTGAACTCCATAGTCTTTACTATTCTGAGTCGGCTCCGACACAATACGGCTAGCCGTAAATCCGGTAGCAAAATCACCGGGTTCAATCAAGCAAACTTTAACTTTGAATGGTTTGACTTCCAGACTCAGAGCTTCGCTGTACCCTTCGACTGCAAATTTGGATGCCGAATAGTAGGCCTGAAAAGGCAATCCCATTACGCCTCCGATAGAGCTTACGTTAATAATAGTACCTCCTCCGTTTTGACGCATGTATGGTAAAACCGCAGAACAGACATGCACCGTTCCCATAAAATTGGTACGCATTTGCAGACGGATCTCGTCGACAGTGGCCAGCTCGGCGGCCCCTCCGATTCCCATGCCAGCATTATTAACCACCACATCGATATGTCCCTGTTCGGCAATCACCTTTTTAACAGCTAGTTTCACAGAATCTTGATCGGTCACATCCATTTGAAGATGTTTGACAGTTCCGGTCTCGGGCATGGCACGCCGCCCTGTTCCATAAACGATCAATCCCCGAGCCGAAAGATATTCGGCACACGCTTTACCCAAACCGGAGGTAGCCCCGGTAATCAATATCACTTTTTCCATCATATAAAATTTTAATGACTTTGTAACCTTTATCGCAGAGCCCTATTATCTACTCAGATATTTATTCACTAACGTTTTATCAATTTAAGTACCACACGAGATTGCTTATTGGAGACTGACAACAAATAAAACCCGGGGGGCATCGAACTCACTACAAATATAGCAGGGATGCCATTCAGATGCCATTCTGCCAGTTTTTGCCCCGCCTGCGAAAACAATGTTACTGAAGCAGGGACTTCTACCTTCATCAAATTATCAATTTTCAACACACTGTCGGCAAAATAAACGACTTCCTTATTTTGAACTGAAGCAACAAGATTAACATTCTCAAAATTGTCTTTATAAAGGGCATACATATCTGGAATTCCGTAACCCAATGTACTATCCGGAGTTCCAAACTGGGATGAATATTGTTTGATAAGATTGATAATCTGAACATTATTGTATAATGGCAACGATTGCCACACACACGCGACCAAGCCGGCCATAATGGGAGACGAATAAGAGGTTCCATTTCCCATAGAGACCGTATTGCCAGAGGTTGCTATGACCGCGTGATAACCAACGGCACAAACATCCGGTTTGATTCTTCCGTCGGCAGTCGGTCCGCAACCGCTAAATGCAGCATGAGCGCCGTTATAGTCAACCGCCCCCACCGTCAGGACGGAATCAGCATCGGCCGGGACTGAAACATAATGCCAGGCCTTATTTCCCTCATTACACGCTGCATTCACGACTATCATTCCTTTCCGAGCAGCCATCGTTGCAGCAATAGAAGCGCGCGAAGTTTTCCCATCAAGCGATAGATAAGCATAGTTCATTGCCGGATTATCGAATGTAGTGTATCCCAAAGAGGAATTTACCACATCCACTCCCACACTATCGGCAAATTCTAACCCGGCGACCCAATTGTCCGCTTCCACAAGATATTCCGACAGAGCATTTTCCGTGCGAATCAACCAGTAAGATGCATCGGGAGCGGTACCTACCATTTGATCGGGTTGGTTTGCCGCCATGATCGAAAGCACACTTGTACCATGGGATTCGGTATTTGAAAAAAAGGGAGCAGACGAATCGACAAAATCCCGCATACCCAGTAGCCTGTTTTGCAGACGCAAACTATCGAAAACCGAAATCTGATCTGTTTTATAAAATCCCGCATCCAATATACCGATCACCATTCCTTTCCCCCTAAATCCTGCCGCATGTAGTTTTCTCCCGTTATGCAAATCGATCTGACGATTAGCATTTCCTCCATTGTTTATCATAGAAGGCATTTCTGCCATTTTTGATGAAACGCTTGGTTCATATTCCGAAGGAATGAATGTCAATTCCACTTTTCTCACAAACGGTATCGCCCTAAAATCAGCGAGTAAAGAGGTATCGGATAAGCTCACTGTAATACCATTTAACCAGCGACTTGATGATTTCAGCGTCACACCTTTGCGCAATACGGATTGTATGTAGAATCTACTCACGGGCAAATCGGTCGAATCAATACCAATATGCTGCTTCGATCTTCGGGAAAGAGACTGGAGCGATAAATAGGAAGAAGGATTCGATAACGATCCGGAAGTTCCCCGTTTATTTGCAAACTGAATCCAACAATTATACTGCGCCGATACAGCCAGCACAAAGCCGAACAGTGGGATAAGCAACAAGAATCGTTTCATCAATACCTGTGATTGCATTAAATTACAAAGATACATTCCTTTGTGCAAAATTCCGGTAGACACCTCTAATTATCTCTTGAAACAAAAATCAACTAAATAATATTAATGGTGATACCAATATAATATACGTATGCTATTTTTGTCTAAAAAACAAGAAAAGCGACATGCGGTCGTTTCTCGGAATAAATAAAAATAAGAACCTATAAAAAAGATCATTATGAAAACAATCGTCATTGTAGGCGGTAATTTTGCAGGCATCACCGCAGCTTTGGAATTGAAGCGAAAAGGTCGCAAAGAGTTCAGGATTATTGTTATTGACCGCAGTCCGTCATTTGTTTTCAAGCCTTCGCTGATATGGGTACCCTTCAAAAGGCGCGACATCAAAAACATTACACTATCACGTACAGATATATTGTCTCGGCATGATATAGAGTTTATACTAGCCGAAGCTCATGATGTTAATCCCCACTCCCAAATAGTAAAAACATCAGTTGGAGAATTCAACTACGATCAATTAGTCATCTGCACTGGGCCAAAAGTGAATTATAACATTGCCCCGGGCGTTGCCGAATTTACCCACTACATCGGGACACCATCGGGTGCAATGAAAACACGTCAGGCGTTGGAAGAGTTCAAAAAGAATCCCGGTCCGGTCGTTATCGGAGCCACGCAAAGCGCCGGATGCATGGGTGCAGGCTATGAATTCCTTTTCAATTTCGAGAAATGGTGCCGAGAACAAAAAATCCGCGACAAGGTGGATATCCACTGGATCACTCCCGAACATTACCTCGGACACTTCGGGATGGATGGAATGACGGGCGGTCAAACCATGTTCAAGACCTTCTTCAAACTCTTCAATATGCACGTTCACACCGAAGTAGCTATCGACAAAGTGGATGAAGAAAACGTCTATCTGAACGACGGCACGGTGCTCCCTTACAAGTTCTCGATGCTGATGCCTCAGTTTATTGGCGACGATTTCGTAAGCAACAGTCAGGAACTGAAGGCGACCCTAACCGGATTCATCCCGGTAGGCAACGATTATCGTCACCCCGACTTTCCAAATATTTGGGCGGCGGGCATTGCGGTTAGCTTCCCCATTCCATGGCACGCAGGCAAAGTGCCGTTTGTAGCACCCAAGACCGGATTCCCGAGCGACATTACCGGCAAAGTGGTTGCCGAAAACATTATGCGGACATTGAAGGGAAAAGAGCTCAAACAAAAATACTGGGGCGACATTCCGGCGCTTTGTATTATGGATGCAGGCAAGAAAGAGGTGCTCATTATCGGCAACCGGCTTTTCAAACCACGCGCCATTGCCATCATGATGCCCAACCTGTTGTACGATTTCAGCAAAGTTTTTTTTGAAAAGTATTTTCTCTGGAAAACGAAAAAAGGATATGCATTCCTTCCGTAAACACAATTAAGGCACCTATCCTCTCCCGGACAGGTGCCTTACAACCTAAAAAGCTATAAAAAAATCGCAATTTATATTTTTCTGAAAGAGTTACTGTTTACCTGAGTTTATCTTTCAGTCTATCTTCAAAAGCCGACAACGCCGCTTTCGAACCTTCTCCCATAGCAATCACAATCTGCTTGAACGGCACTACCGACACATCACCGGCAGCATAAACACCCGGGATATTGGTGCGGCAATGAGCGTCCACCTCTATTTCGCCGGTCGGGCTCAATGGCAACAGATCCTTCACAATGTCGCTGTTGGCTTTCAATCCGATCTGAACAAAAATACCATCGACAACCAGCGATTCCGTTTGACCAGAACCACGGTGTTTGAACGTCAAACCGGTAACTTTTGTGCCATCACCCTCGACCGAGAGAGTCTGTGCACCGGTACTGATTTTCACGTTGCCAATGGTTTTCAACTTTTGCTGCAACACCTCGTCGCCCTTCAATTCATCGGCAAACTCGAGCAGAGTGACCTCTGTCGCAATAGCCGAAAGATCGATAGCAGCCTCAAGGCCGGAATTTCCACCGCCGATAACGACAACCTTTTTCCCTTTATAGAACGGTCCGTCGCAATGTGCACAGAACGCCACGCCCGATCCGATATACTGGCTCTCGCCCGGCACATTCAGTTTGCGCCAACTGGCACCGGTAGCAATAATCAACGCCGGAGTTTTTAAAGTCTCCTCAAGAGACGTTTTGACAATTTTTTCTCCGTTTTCAACAACGACTTCGGTTATTTTACGATTTTCCAGTATATCGACCGGATAGGCCAGAAGGTGCTCCTTCAGGTTTGCAGCCAATACGTTTCCTGTTGTTTGGGGTACGGAAATAAGATTCTCGATTCCTGCCGTTTCGGTTACCTGCCCACCCATGCGATCGGCAACAATAGCCACTTTCAATCCTTTTCGTGCCGAGTAGATGGCTGCCGACACTCCGGCTGGGCCGCCACCCGCTATCACCACGTCATAGTCAACCGCTGCGGATGACGATTCCTGCACAGACCCGACAGCCTCCTCTATTTTCGACAAAAGCTCACCCAAATTAGAGCGCCCCACATGCAACAACTCTCCGTTCAGGTAGACCGAAGGCACAGCCTGAATATTGAGCTTGTCCACTTCACTTTGATGAATGCCTCCGTCAATAATTTCGTGTTGGATTGCCGGATTTAAGATTGCCATCACATTGAGAGCCTGTACCACATCGGGACAATTCGTACAAGTCAGCGAGATATAACTCTTTAAGTGGACTTCATCTCTAAGATTCTTAATTCGCTGTTCGATCAGGGCATCGGGAAGATTTTTGCCAAGACCATCCAGATTGAGCACCGCCAACAACAACGAACTGAATTCGTGACCGTTCGGGACCGCCCTGAACACAAAAGAAGAGGGCACTCCGTTTTTCACAACAGTAAATTTCAAATCGTCGCCGGGGAGGATTTCACATTGGATTTTATCGGAGCAGGAAGCCACCTCTTCCAACAGATCGACCAGTTCATTACGCGAAGGATGCGACGAACCGACCTCTATCCGAAAAATAAAATCCGATTTCAGGTTTGCAAAAAGGGAACGAACCTGATCTTTTATGCCTTGTTCTAACATAACAGTTGAAAGTTAACGGGGAGAACCGACAAGCAGCTCTCCCCGGGAGAATATAGATAGGAGTTGTTAGATTTTCCCAACCAAATCGATGCTGGGTTTCAATGTCTGATCGCCCTGTTTCCATTTTGCAGGACAAACATCGGCGGGATGAGCAGCAACAAACTGCAAAGCCTGCAAGCGACGGAGAAGTTCGTCGGCATTACGTCCGATATTGCCCGCAACCACTTCGTAAGCTACAATTTCGCCCTGCGGATTTACCACAAAGGTTCCGCGTTCGGCCAGACCGGCCTCTTCAATCATCACATCGAATCCACGGGCCAAAACACCAGTAGGATCGGCCAACATCGGGTATTTGACCTTTTTGATGGTTGCTGATGCGTCTTGCCATGCTTTGTGAACGAAATGGGTATCGCAGGATACAGAATAAATTTCGGCACCGGCAGCCTGAAAATCGGCATATTTACCGGCAAGATCTTCCAGTTCGGTAGGACAAACGAAGGTGAAGTCGGCGGGATAGAAGAAGAAGACCGACCATTTGCCCAAGACATCTTGTTTGGTTACCTCTTTGAATCCGTCATTAACGTAAGCCTGTACTTTGAAATCTACGATTTGTTTTCCAATTTGTGACATAGTAGTAATTTTTATATGTTAGTAAAGTTTGTAATGTTATTCGTTGTTTGTTTCTGATGCAAAGTTATCACCCCAAAACCCATAAATCAAACAGATAATTTCTATACCTTCATTGATAAATTCTATATATCTTTGTAGTGGATTAGCACACGGAAGGCACAGATTAGACGGATTAGCACATTCAATTATCCACATAGAACGTTGATGATGTTTAGTTCCGGGTTATTCTGTATTATCCGTGTTTTCCGTGTGCCTGTTTATATATAAAACACAACAACCATGACATTACAACAACTGGAGTATATTCTGGCATTAGACAAGACCCGCCATTTTGTACGGGCAGCGGAAATGTGTTCGGTTACGCAACCGACCCTGAGCACCATGGTTCAGAAGCTGGAAGATGAACTGGGCTGTCTCATTTTCGACCGTTCGATGCAGCCTATCGAACCGACCGAAGCAGGCAAACAAATCCTGCAACAGGCACAAATCATCCTTTTCAACATTCGGCAACTGAAAGAAAATGTGGTATCGATGAAGGGAGGATTAACGGGGTCGCTCTCGTTAGCGATGATTCCGACGATAGCGCCTTACCTGCTGCCGAAATTCATCGCGGCATTTCGAAAAAGTTTTCCGGAGATATCGTTGCAGGTAACGGAACTGCGAACCGAAACGATTATCGAAAAACTGAATGCCGCCGAAATCGACATGGCCATTTTAGCTACGCCGCTCGACAATCCGAAGATTCTGGAGGTACCGCTCTATTATGAGAAGTTTGTGGCATACATCTCGCCCGACGACCCGATTTACTGCAAGCAAGAGCTGACTCCAAGCGATATGCCGACCGAAAACCTCTGGGTACTGGAAGAGGGACACTGCCTGCGCAATCAGGTGCTCAACTTTTGCGATCACAACGTGCACACCTCAACCATCGAAGCCGGCAGCATAGACACACTGGTAAAAATTGTAGACATCAACTGCGGTTATACCATTATTCCCGAACTGCACATCGACTTTCTGACCGAGGCACAAAAGAAGAATCTGCGCCCGATCGTTCGCCCCGAAGCAACCCGCGAAATTTCAATGATTATCCGCCACGACTACGTGCGGGAAGGACTAATGAATGCCGTAGCCGATAGCATCAAGCAGATAATCCCGGCTTATATGCTCGATGAACGGCTTAAGAAGTTTGCCATCAAATTGTAATTTCAATCGATTCTTAACATCCGTTTCTCTGTAACATATTGCCATCTTTTCATAGTTCAGAATCTTATTTTGGTCTACAAATCAAGCCCATTCGCCGATTTTATTTTTACTATCTGTTCAACACCCGTACATTTGAATCAAAAATAAAACCACACCTGACTTTCAATTTTTATTTTTCATGTTATGAAAAGATTATTCATTTTGTTAGGGCTGGTGATTACATTGCAATTATCAGCTCAAAGCCCCGACTTTCTGGGTGATTACGGCCAACAACCTAGTATTGATAATGCGGAACAAATGGGGGCTCCGGATCGTAGTTCGATGACAGGCAAAGCGTTTGACAAAAAAGGGAAAGATGCCCATCAGCCCCCCTTCTTTCAACAAGAAGAGAGAGGAGAATGTCCATCGGTTCTGTTCGACCAGTTATCAGAAAAAGATAAAGATGTTGTGGAAGGCTACATCAAAGAATTGCACAAAGCAATAGGTCAAAAAGAGAATGAGTTGTTTCTGAAAAAAGCAGAACTGCGTTATCTGATCCATATCGACAAACCAGACATCAACCAGATTGCAGGCAAACTGGATGAGATCGGCAAGCTGGAATCGGCTATTCAATTGGAAAAGATTAAATTCGAGCTAAAAGTAAAGGATCAATTTCCAACGTTAGGTGAAAACATCAGAAAAGGACCGAGATCTCAAAGACCCGAAGCCGGGGCACCGGCTTCCGCCGATCGACCGGACAAAGTACCTACAAAGAGAAAATAAAGCCACAGGTAAAAAATTATTGTGTAGTAGAATCAGAAAGGAATCAAACATTAAGATTTGGTTCCTTTTTGTTTTCACATAACCTCGGAACAAAATAAATATCTGATTTATCTTTCTCTTGATGCAATGCGAACATTAATTACTATTTCATTTCCGGATTTGCCACCGGAATTCCCCATCGTTGCAGCGTGGTGATAAAGCGCTGTTTCTCGTCGGGACTCATATTTACAAAGCGGGCGGTACGGTGATTTTTACCGTTGAGCAAAAACCACTGCGCGTCCACTTTATCGGATGGTGAAACACGCGTCGCGCTCCATGTATCGACAGCTCCGTTGATATAGATCATCCGGTTGCCCTCTTTCGCAATCCATTCGTTTGCCTTTTTCAGCAACGTACCGTCGAAATGCACCGGAATACGCTTCGGTACAATAGCTGCGTAAGGATGCGGCTGCAAGGGCAGCGCCTTGATATCATTCTTAAATGATTCGGTACGGTAACCGTAATAACCCATCTCGGTTGCTGCCTGATAATAGTGCGACAAATAACCGATGATATGCTCTTCGCTGTACGATTTAATATCACTTATCTTGAGCAGGTATTGCGTCGCCGCTAAAAGCGACGAAGACTCCGACGGGATGTCGTCGCAAGAGGTGTAGTATTGCCAGAACGCAAACGGAAATTCCAACACACTGTATTCAAATGCCTGCTCCAGCGTGACAGTAGATAATTTCAACCCTGCACCGTCGCTGTACATCTGCAACAAAGGCAAAATCTCTTTGCGGTGCTTCAGCATCCGTTTCTGAAAGGCAAACAGTTTTTGCCGGCAAACTTTTGAACCAACGGTATCCTGAAAAGTATAGAGGCGTTGGTCCTCATACTCGCGGTTGAGCGGAGCCACGTACGGGATGGAGACATCCACATCGTTCGGGTAGAAATATTTGTAAAAAATCGTCGTTGACCCTCCTTTGCTGATACCGGTACCAATCCATTTTCCGACATAGATTCTTTTGAACAGTTCGTTGATATGATGCAAATCGGCAGTCGCCTGTTCCAGATTCAGGTAATTATAATCAAGGCTATCGGGTACACTTTTCCCAAAGTAACGATGCTCTATCGACAATTGGTTCGCATCCAGCAATTTCGTCAACTCGTTTTTGTATGGCCGATCCTGATTATATCCCGAAAGATACATCACCATCGGTTTGTCAAACGCTTTGTGGGTAAGGAAGGCCCGTTGATAGAAGTAGCCCTTCTCGGGATGTTGGTGATCCAACGGCTGTTTAATCTTTAGTTCAAAGGTATCGGCTTTCCCGATTGATTTAAAAATCACATCCGGCAAGTCGTACAAAGCATTTTCGATGGTCACTTCCCGCGCCTGTACCTGCCAGCAGACACTAAAAACCAGCAACAGATTCAATACAATTCTTCTCATTATTTCTTAGTTAAATGTAACGTAAAACGAAAGCACGGACAACCCGAACGTTACCTCGTACAAAGATAAAAAAATGTACTCATGCTGCCAGCAACGGCAAAAACATAAATAAAGCTCTTCCACACAAAAGAGGTTGTCCGATGACCGAACAACCTCTCTTTCTCTATTTATTAATTAACGCTCTCTATTTTATTCCTGATCGCTGTTTTTGTACAAGCCAACGTTATCGAGCTGGAAGCTGTCGATAAATGCCAGGTGTTTAGTGATTTCGGCAGCGGCAAAACTGCTGTATATTTCAGCCGAACGGGCAAACATATCATCGCGCGAAGCATCGATAATCAGCAGGTTGCTCATCACCAGATGACCGGCAATCTCTACCAAACGGCGAGCCATGAAGTCATGATACTCGGCATTTTTGGGTTCGGTTACCTTCGCAATCGCTTTTTCGAGGCTACCGGTAAAACCAACCAAGCGATTACGCAATCCTTCGAAAGCCGGATTGATTGGCTGAGCTTCGTACTGACGCAGTTTGGCAACATAAGCACCATTGGTTACGAAACGGATAGCAGCCACTACCTGCAACTGCGACGTTCCTTCATAAATGGTAAGAATACGGGCATCGCGATAGATACGTTCACAAGCGTAATCTTTCATGAAGCCCGAACCTCCGTGAACCTGAATAGAATCGTATGCATTCTGGTTGGCATATTCACTGGCAAACATTTTTACCAGCGGAGTCATCATGTCTGCCAGTTTTTGATATTCTTTGGCATCCAGACGTTCTTCTTTGGTCAACGGACGTTCGTCGGCAATAGTGCCATACGCTTTGTAAACATCCACAAAACGGGTACATTCGTACAACAAGGCACGAGCAGCATCCACTTTGGCTTTCATGATGGCCAGCATTTCGAATACTGCGGGGAATTCGATAATGGCTTTGCCAAACTGAGTACGATCTTTCGCATAAGCCAACGCTTCGTCGTAGGCAGCCTGAGCCACACCTACCGACTGAGCACCTACGCCCAAACGAGCACCGTTCATCAGCGACATCACGTATTTGATCAACCCCATTTTGGGTTCGCCCACCATTTTGGCAGGAGTGTTGGTAAACACGAGTTCGCAGGTAGGAGATCCCTTGATACCCAGTTTATTTTCGATACGACGCACTTTCATCGAGCTGTCGAACTGGTTGTCGACAACAAAATAAGAAAGACCGCGACCATCTGATGTACCGGCTTCAGAACGGGCCAATACTAATTTAATCTGAGCATCACCGTTGGTAATGAAACGTTTCACACCATTGAGCAACCACATCTTTTTCTTTTCGTCGTAAGTAGCTTTCAGCATCACGGCCTGAAGGTCGGAACCGGCATCCGGTTCGGTCAGGTCCATCGAGCAGGTTTCACCCTGATTGATGCGGGGAAGAAACTCTTCGCGAATCTCTTTCGACGCAAATTCGTGGATAGTTTCGGCGCAGTCCTGCAAACCCCAGATGTTGGCAAAACCTGCATCGGCACGCGATACGATTTCACCGGTCATCACGTAAGGCACCATCGGGAAGTTCAAGCCTCCGTATTCGCGGGGCAAAGAGATCCCGTAAACGCCGGCCTTTTTCAACGCTTCGTGATTTTCCTGTGTTCCGCGGGCATATACCACACGGTTGTCAACTACGAGAGGACCTTCATGGTCAACATCTTCGGCATTTGGAGCGATAATATCGCCACAAATTTCACCGATGATCTCCATCACGTGGTTGTAACTATCGATAGCATCCTCAAAATCCTGAGGAGCATAGTCGAATGTATCTTTTTCACGATAGTTCTGCTCTTTGAGCGCCACTATCTTTTCCATCAACGGATGCGTCAAATGGAATTTGAGTTCGGGTTTATCTAAATAGTAATTTGCCATGGTTGTTTTTCTTTGTAGATAGTAGTGAGGAGTGGGTAGTGAGAAGCAAATCGGCTTGTCTGCATCCAATCTAATCATTACTATTTGTTTGATTTATTATTCCTTTACAATAACCGGTCAATAATTTCGAAACTATGTTTATACTATTGTATAAATTATCGTATTCAATTTGATCAATGAGATTTAAGTCTTTTGCAAGAATGATGTAGTACCGACATTCGTCCGCTGACCCCGCAGAAATATTATAAAAACGTAGCTTGTCCTTGATTCCGCGCTTTCGATATCCTTCTGCAATATTAGCCGGAATAGAAACTGCGGCTCTTCTGAATTGATTTGTCAATCCGAACAACTCTTCCTTCGGAAATTTTGAAGTGATTTTATATGCAAAAAGTACAAATTCATGCGCCTTTTGCCATACTACTAAGTCTTCAAAATTGGATGTTCTCATTTAACGACACCAATTACAAATTTCTACTAACTACCGGCTACTCACTACACGCTACTTGCTGTTCTGCTTATAATACTTAATCATTTTCGGCACTACGTCTTCCACGTTAGCAGTAATCACGTAGTCGGAAATGGCATTGATCGGAGCGTTTTCGTCATTGTTGATGGCAATGATGATGGAACTTTCCTGCATACCGGCAATGTGCTGAATCTGACCGGAAATACCACAGGCAATATACAATTTAGGGCGAACGGTAACACCGGTCTGACCGATTTGCATATCATGTTCGGCGAAACCTGCATCGACAGCTGCACGCGAAGCGCCTACTTCACCACCCAAAACCGAAGCCAGTTCTTCAAGCAATTTGAAGTTCTCTTTCGAGCCCATACCGTAACCACCGGCCACGATGATAGGAGAGGACTTCAGGTTGCTCTTCGATTTTTCCATGTGGCGTTCGATCACGCTTACCACAAAATCGGAATCGCTTACATATTTTGCCACCTCAAGATTTACGACTTCACCTTTGTAGTTAGCATCGAAAATCTCTTTTTTCATCACACCTTCGCGAACGGTAGCCATCTGTGGACGGCATTCGGGGTTGATGATGGTTGCCACGATGTTACCACCGAAAGCAGGACGGATCTGATAAAGCAGATCAGTATACGATTTACCCTCTTTTTTATCTTCGTGATCGCCGATTTCGAGCGCGGTACAGTCGGCTGTCAATCCGCTGAACAGTGCTGAAGAGACGCGGGGACCGAGGTCACGACCGATGCTGGTAGCACCCATCAGGGCGATTTGTGGTTTTTCTTCCTTGAAAAGATTGACCAACACCGAAGTGTGGGGCATCGAAGTATAAGGATAGAGGCGAACGTCGTCGGCAAGGTACAATTTGTCGACACCATATTGGAAAACCTGAGCGCCAATGCCATCCAGCTGAGAACCGATAGCAAGCGCTTCGAGTTTACATTTCAGTTTAGTTGCCAGAGAGCGAGCCTTGGTAAGCAGTTCAAGGCTTACATCGGCAACAACACCCTCTTCAATTTCGAGATAAACTATAATATTGTTCATGTTTTGCGTTTTTGTTTTGTTTATGAGACAGTTATACGACCATAAAGGTCATCTATCCCGACAATTGATTATCCGATTGTGTGGTTTGCAATAAGTTCTTTCATCAACTCATCGATTTCGCTGTCTTTACCAGCTAAGCGTTTGCTCTCTTTTGCCTGAAAAACAACATTTTCGATAGCTTTAACCTTTGTAGGAGAACCTTTGAGACCCAACCAGTTAATATCGGTTTGAATATCATTCACGCTCCATTCTGTAATGTTCAAATAGGGGCGTTTGTCAAACATGAACATGTAATCGTCGTTTTGTTCCTGACGTTCGGTCACGGTCTTCGCATGATGGTATTTCATCACTAATTTGGCATGACGCGGACGGCAGTCAGGAGCGGAACCATTGACGGTAATCAGAATTGGCAATTTACCTTCAACCACTTCCACACCACGTTCGAGACGACGTTTTACGGTAATTTTACCATCTTTTACGTCGAGAATCTCTTCTGCATAAGTAATTTGCGGCAAACCCAGCTTTTCAGCCACCTGAGGACCAACCTGAGCAGTATCGCCATCGATAGCCTGGCGACCGCAAACGATTACGTCTACTTCGGGAAGGTTTTTGATTGCACAAGAGAGCGCATAAGAAGTTGCAAGCGTATCGGAACCGGCAAAAGCGCGGTCGGTAAGGAGGTAACCGTTGTCGGCTCCACGGTAGAGGCTTTCGCGAATGATTTCGGCGGCACGTCCCGGGCCCATAGTCACAATGGTAACGGTGGAACCTTCGAAACGGTCTTTCAATCGCAAAGCTTGCTCGAGAGCATTCAAGTCTTCGGGGTTATAAATCGCAGGCAGAGCTGCACGGTTTACCGTCCCGTCGGCTTTCATGGCGTCCTTACCCACATTGCGGGTATCTGGCACTTGTTTCGCTAATACTACAATTTTTAGACTCATAAGGTTTCTGGTTTGATATATAAATTTATTGTCTCTCAACACAAAAACAGGGCCCGATCATGCTCATAAAGCGCATACAAAGGACTCTGCCGCAAACAGCCAAAACTGTCGCATCCAAAAATTTAGGGATTGCAAAAATAGCAAAAGCCCGCCGAAATGAAAAGTTTCGGCGGGCTTTTATTGTTAAAACTCTTTATTATCAATTATTATCGTGTCAATCTGTTTGTAAAATTACCCTATTCATAAAAAATGACAAACGCCATCACGATTGATTTCCAAGTGTATATCCTTCTATTCCCAGACGTGGAGAATACACTGCTCTTTGGGCTTAAACGACCGCCGTAAACCCCTCTCCATCAGCTTCAGTTCCATCTTCATATTAGCCCGGTGATTGTGAAAATCAGTCTTTGGAACCAGGTAAAAACCGAAGCGGATGTACATGTTGATTGCCGCATGAAGTCTTGTATTCGAATAGAGAACCAATTTCCGAAGCTTCATTTTCTTTGCTTTGGCAATCACGGTTTTCATCAGCATGGTGCCTATCCCAAGTCCACGACAGGACTCCTCGACAGCCATTTTACCCAACTCATAAACAAGAGGTTCCACTTTCATCAAAGCACAGGTTCCCACAATCGTATCGTTCTGCCGGGCAAAGAAAATATATCCGCCTTTCTCCAAAATAGCCTCAACCGGATTACACAGCACGTATTCATCAGTCGGTTCGACCCAAAAGTATTTTGAAATCCAGGCATAATTCAACGCCTTGAAGCAATCCTTGTATTGATCCGAATATTCGATAATTTCGATTTTTTGCATAGACAGAGATTGATGTTTGACGCAAAGATAAATGAGAAATGGGGGTAGAACGTTACAACTTGATAAAGCTTACGTTACGCATTTATTACACGACAAATGCCGGAAAAAGATAGTAGATCCTTCCGGCATTTTTGTATTGATTACGTCCATAATGATTTGATTTCCCGAATACTGCTCATTTTTTCTTTTCGTATCGATACAATTGTTGCCCCTTTTCATTGACAAAAATAACAGCAAAACTATTGCCCGAAACCGAACAGACGGTAAACCCTTCCGACGCATTGGAAAATTTCGTATCAGGACCATTAAAAGCCGGTCGGCCTAACGAACCCGAAGGACTTACAATATAATCAAACCCGTCTTTCTGAATATGTTGCGCATTGTGAATGTGTCCCGCAAAATAGAAGTCGACCTTATATTTTCGCAGCACAGGATCAAGTTGCGCTATCAATTCATCCGTGTTACCATGCTTGGTATCAACCGAATAGACAGGATGATGCCCAACTACGATTTTCCATTTCTCGTGCGATGAAGCCAACACACTGTCAATCCATTGCAACTGTTTATTCGTATCTTGTTGAGAAGCATCCGGATATTTATCCGCCTTTTTCCTATATTCCTGCACGAAAGGCGCTGTATCGATAAACACGATCCGAATAGAATTGACCGAATCGACCTGACCTGCTATCGTGTAATACCGACCCGGCATATTCCACCGACGGCTGATCTTGGTGTAATCAAGCACTGCCTGCGTATTTCCCCGGTACTCATGATTTCCCAAAATAATATACCAATCGACCAATAGCTCGGGATGGGTATAAACGCTCTCGAAATTGCTGTACCACAACGGATCGCTTGTGCTCCGAACTCCATTGTAATGAAATGTATCGCCACTGGAAATAATAAAGTTGGGATGTATTTTCTCTGCCAAATCTCCCATTGCATTGGCCACCGTTCGTTGTTGATAGTATCCGTTGCGGCCTACATCCGAGATTATGAAGAAATTATATGCCCCTTTATCGACAGAAACAGATTTTGGTATCAACTGCGCCATGGCCGAGAAACCAAACTGCAAGCTCAGAAACAATGCGAAAAGAATTCGAATTTGATTGTTCATTTTTCAAATAGTTATTTTGCTGTATTAATTTGTACCGAACGCCCCAAAACATACCGATGAAAGGGGCGATTTGTAAGTTATACCATTAATTACCAATCCACTACCATTAAAATACGGCGTCAGAGTAGTTCCTCCGGTAACAGCCGGCGATCCGCTTTTGAGATGAAAATCCCAGCTTGAATCGAACGTATAGCTCAACAAGGGGTTCGTAAAGAAGGGAAAATTGGTAAAAGTGGGATCGTTCAATCCAACTCCCGCTCCGGCTTTGTCGTGCGCTCCGTACACCACGTTTGTCACTCCCGCTTTGAACCCGGCATAAGCTGTCGCCGTGCCGTTGGCAATGTGCTGAGGCACCGTACTCGACTGGGTTCCCGATGCGTAATAATTGTAATCGATCACACTGGCAAGAGCAGGACCGGTGGTTGCACTTACACCAAAACTCGGTGCCTTAATTCCAAACATACAATTAACAATCAGATTGTTAACCACATTAACCAATGCTCCTTTTTCAGCCCAAACAGAGCCTCCCTTCGGATCGGTAGGGTCGCGCCGCCAGCCGGCATTGAGAATCGTGTTGTTGTAAGCATTGATCTTGGCCTGTGGACGTGAAGTGCTTTGGCCGGAACTCGACAGTTTGAAGGCGTTGGTATTGGGACTGTACATCAAATTGTAAGCCGCATCGACTACACAACCAGCCTTTACATTGATAGCTTCGCCTCCGGTCGACCCCACTGCATAAAACTTGTTGTAGGTAAAAATACACGATCCGCCCTGCACGTAGATCGCATCTTCGCCGGTATTGCGGAACACGGAATTGGTTACCACATATTTTCCACTTGGATTATTGGTATTGAATGCAACCATTCCTTCGCCACCAGCCGATTTGAACAGCCCAAGTACCGCCGATTGCGATGTTGTAGTGGTTATTGCACCGGTATATTCCACGATGGTATGATCTAAAACCATTTCGGAGCATGTGGTTGCACCGATAATGCCGCCCCACAGACGCCCAAAAGTATTGGCTGTGGTGCGCGAAGCCGAAGCCACAGAAAACAATACGGGATCGGCTTCCGTGCCATAACAATAGAGATTGCCTTTAACGATCAATTCTATTTTGGTATTATTAGCATCCTGTCCGGCGGTATTGATAATTACCTGCACTCCTTTTTCGATGGTGAGTGTTTTACCGGCAGGGATATTTACCTGACCGTCAACATGAATAACCGAATAGGCTGGCCATGTTCCCGAAATATCGCCCGAAACAGAAACGGTATTGGAAGGGTCAACCGTTATGGAACAGGAGTCGCTCTCGTTGGTATCTTGGGAAATCACTTTGACCTTCGAACTCCCCGGACGAATGGCGGTGACCACCCCACTACTGCTCACTTTCACAATGGAGGTATCGGTTGCACTCCATGTTGCAGACTGATTAGCGGCGTTACGAGGGAAAAAGTTTACTGAAAGTGTTTGCGTGTCGCCAGGCTTCATGGTCAACGAATTAGAAGATAGTGTCACTTCCACAACCGAAAGGTTTTCGTTCTTGGCACACCCCATCAATAACAAGAAAATACAACATACGACCATAATCGCGACAAAGGGGTGATGTTTTCTAAAACAAGTTGATTTTATGCAGAACAATAAATCTGTATGTGTCATAATCTGCGGCTATTTTTTATTATTATATGATCTTATTGTGATTTTCTATTCGAGTTTCATACGGAATCCGAGTTGGAATTGAATACCATACCGGTCTTTCCGTACCAAAGTGCCTCCGTTACATAACTCCAGACTTGCAACATCCGCGTTGGCCGGATTTGTCTGTTTCAGATAGACGATCATCGGCGAATTCAGAAGATTGGATGCCTTGATAAACGTAGATATACGATGCCCCCATTTTTTCTCGACCGAAGCATCAAGTTGAAAACTCTCTTTTTGCCACAAATCGTTGTTGTAATAATGTGATACAGTATACAATCGCTCACCATTATAGATACACATCAGTTGAGCATCGAATCCGATTTTACTCGCTTTATAGAGTAAAGCGACATTTGCTACCGAGGGCGATTGACCATAGAGGGAACGTGTTTGATCAACATTTTTGGTTTTTATCGTCGTACCATCCAAATAATTAAGCAATTTGGTGGTGGTAATGGACGATTTAGTGTAAGTATAGTTTGCTTTTACGCCGAAAGCATTGAAATACTTGATCGCATCCACCTCCACTCCATAATTGGTGGCCGTTCCGAAATTTTCGGGCATATAGAATGTGCCCTGCCCCTGAGTAGTCATTCCATACTCAATGGGATTGTTGATCTTTTTATAAAACAATCCGACCATCAATTGTTCCGACGACTTTGGGAAAAATTCATACCGAAGATCGAAATTATCGGCCGTAGTATGTTTTAGATTTGGATTGCCCTTTTCGGTATAATCTTCATTCACAATATTGTACGGTACAATTTCGAAAAAGCTCGGGCGATTGAGCGAACGGTAGTAAGATGCCCTGATGTTGTGGTTCTCCCAGGGTGAATATTTGATATGCACACCCGGCAACCAGTCGTTATATACTTGATTTCCTACATTCTGAACCCCATCGGTGGGATGTATCAGATTATATCCCTGATCGGTATGTTCAAGCCTTACTCCGGCAATCACCTTCCACTTGCCTTTTTCGTACTGAAACTGCGCATAACCCGCACCGATCTTTTCCGAAGCATTATAATTCAAGGGGTCGCCGGTTGACCCGTAAGGATTGTAAACCGTGTATTGTATCTGCGTGTAATTATTCCAATTGACCCCTTTGATCAGGTTGGTACTACCCGTTGCAGGATCATACGGAGTTAAAGTATATTCGTTGAAAAAATTACTGCGCTCTTTGTCTCTATAAAGGCCTCCCACCGACACATTCACATACTTGGTTGCCGCAATCGTTGTCTTGAGGTAAGCCGCTTTATCTTCATCACTATTGTGTTCCCAACGTTTGTCTTCATTCACGGCGGCAATCACACCTTCCACATTCGACCGTACACTGCTTCCGGTGTTGACCGTTGTGTTGTCTGGCGTTTTATTGGTTGCTTTCGAGTAGACCACATCCCAATTTGCCGACAGCACATTGCCAAACAAAAGATGCTCACCATGCAATGTGTTGCTGAAAATAGACTGTGTGTTTTGCTTAAAACGAGTCGAATACGACAAATTGTAATCTCCTGCGGAAGGATTGTATCCATACGACAAATTTATTTTCTTCTCATCGCGTACCTGCGTATTGTTCAGGTTCATGTAAGCTGAATACAACTGAATTTTATGTTGCGTCGACAGTCGAAAATCGATCTTTCCGTGTATTCCGAATCGGGTTTGCAGTTCGGAATAGTGGCGATTTCTCTCGTCTTTCAGCACCGGGAGATTGGACGCATCGCTGCTTGCTGTTTCGGACGAAAAATAGAGGCTGTTGTTTCCTCTATAATTATTTTGAAAACTTCCGGCCAAAATCACACCCAATTTCTTATCCAAAAACCTGTTGCCGATTGAAAAGCCTCCTGAAAGATTGGGCAATGCTTTTTTGCCGTTTAAATCAACCGTCGAAGTCGGGAAATCTTTCATTCGGGCACGAAAGCCCTCTCCATATTTTTCATAGGGCGATTGCTGAAGCAAATTTCCGGCATCATACGACTGAAAATTGCGGTCAAAGAAGAGAGAATTATAGCCAGTTGCCAGATTGAACGTAAGTCGGAGCTTAGAAGGGGCATCCTTCATTACCAAATTCACAGCGCCGCCAATGGCATCTCCCTCCATATCGGGCGTAATACTTTTTGTCACTTCCAGTCTGTCCAAGAGTTCGGCAGGAAAAATATCAAGCGGGACAAACCGGTTTTTATTGTCAGGACTCGGAATTTTAATCCCGTTCACCAACGTATAGTTGTAGCGTTTATCCATTCCGCGCAAAATAGCATATTGCCCATCGCCACTGTTATTGCGCTCTACCGTCACACCCGAAACACGTTGCACGACATTGGCAACGGTCATGTCGGGCGAAAGCTCAATTGCTTTGGCTCCCACCACATTCAGCACATTGCTCGACAACTGCTCGCTCTTTCGGGCGCTGTTGTCCGATGTTTTGTCGCTATGCGCTACCACTTCCACCGTTTTTAACTCCGTCGACGCACCGTCAAGTTTTATTGCAACACGTTTTTCTCCGTTTTCCACACTGATTTCTTGCTTTTGATAACCTAAATAGCTGCAAACAAGCGTACAGTTGCCCTGTATCGATTTCAACACAAAACTGCCGTCGAGGCCCGTGACTGCACCTTGATTCGTTCCTTGCACTACGATGGTGGCACCAATAATTTGTTCTCCCGTGCGAGCATCTATTACGGTACCTTTAATAATGGCTGCCGATAACGAGACACTCGACAAAAGAAATGCAATCACCAAAATATTTTTCAGCTTAGTCGGTACAACGATCACTTCACGCAACCGATTTTGGTAGAATTTAATCATTTATAATTCTGATTATTAATAAAATAAAGTATTAACAGGACAGTATAATTGCGTTTTCAAAAGTAGATGGATTATCTTTCGTTACTGTTAAGACATTATCACAGTTGTATTACAATGTAATGGGAAAAGCTAAATTGAGCATTTATAGTAAGCATAAAATTTTTATGCCCTCGCAGGAAAATCGTATCTTTGCAGTCGCAAAAATGTAACAAGACACACACCTTGTTGCTCTGATTTTCAAGACACACACATAAAATAATTTAGAGTACTCGGACAAACGCTAAAGATGTTCGTATTTCAGCTTTGTCTTTTGCTCTTTAATCTAAGAATATGGCAGAACTAAAAGAGCTTACTTCGCGCAGCGTTGATTATTCGCAATGGTATCAGGATCTGGTAATTAAAGCCGATTTGGCTGAAAATTCAGCCGTTCGCGGTTGTATGGTCATAAAACCGTATGGGTATGCCATCTGGGAAAAAATGCAGGCCGAACTCGACCGTATGTTCAAGGAAACAGGACATCAGAATGCTTATTTTCCTCTTTTGATCCCAAAATCGTTTCTCAGCAAGGAAGCCGATCATGTAGAAGGTTTTGCCAAAGAATGCGCAGTTGTAACACACTATCGACTCAAAGCAAGCCCCGACGGAAAAGGCGTGGTGGTTGATCCCGCTGCCAAGCTCGAAGAAGAACTCATTATTCGCCCTACATCCGAAACCATTATCTGGAACACCTATAAAAACTGGATTCAGTCGTACCGCGACCTGCCAATCCTTATCAACCAATGGGCCAACGTGGTTCGCTGGGAGATGCGCACCCGCCTATTTCTTCGCACGGCTGAATTCTTGTGGCAAGAAGGGCACACAGCTCATGCTACCGAAAAAGAAGCATTGGTCGAAACGCGCCAGATGCTGGACGTTTACGCCACTTTTGCCGAAAACTTCATGGCTATGCCTGTAGTGAAAGGTATCAAATCGGCCAACGAACGTTTTGCGGGAGCCGTGGAAACCTTCTGTATCGAAGCGCTGATGCAGGATGGCAAGGCGTTGCAAGCGGGAACTTCTCACTTTCTGGGTCAAAATTTTGCCAAAGCATTCGACGTGACCTTCTCGTCCAAAGAGGGAACACGTGATTATGTATGGGCAACCTCTTGGGGAGTTTCTACCCGTTTAATCGGCGGACTTATCATGTGCCATTCTGACGACAATGGGCTGGTATTGCCTCCGAAACTGGCACCCTATCAGGTTGTTATTGTCCCAATTTATCGCAATGAAGAGCAGTTAAACCAAATAGACGCTAAAGTAGCCGAACTGGCTGCCAAACTGAGAGCTTTGGGCGTAAGTGTAAAATACGATAACAGCGACAACAAAAAACCGGGCTGGAAATTTGCCGAATATGAACTGAAAGGCGTTCCTGTACGTTTAGCGCTCGGCGCCCGTGATCTGGAAAACGGAACCATTGAAGTGGCTCGTCGCGATACGTTGACCAAAGAGACATTGCCCATCGACAATATTGAACAACACATCAAAACATTGTTGGATGAAATTCAGGCAAATATTTACGCCAAAGCCGCCAATTACCGTGCTTCGGTTACCCGCGAGGTGAACAGTTATGATGAGTTTAAGGTAGAAATTGAAAAAGGAGGATTCTTACTGTGTCATTGGGATGGTACCACCGAAACCGAAGAAAGAATCAAAGCCGAAACCAAAGCCACCATCCGCTGCATTCCCTTGGAGGGAGACAAAACTCCGGGAAGTTGCATGGTAACCGGAAAGCCATCGGCGCAACGCGTAGTGTTTGCTCGCGCGTACTAAAATAAGACAACTAAATGCAACAAGAAGGAGATGCAGTCACAATTTCTTCATTGCACCCAAACATAAAGTAACCAAGACAAATCCTCAAAGACTCGCACCAACACTTTGTTTTTCAGCATCAAACGAAAAAATTGAAAAATAATTTGGGTCATCCGGTTATTTTTCCTACCTTTGCATCCGCAAAACAGAGATGGTGCCATAGCTCAGTTGGTAGAGCAAAGGACTGAAAATCCTTGTGTCCCCGGTTCGATTCCTGGTGGCACCACAAAAAGCGCAAAGGTCAATTAGACGTTTGCGCTTTTTCCTTAAAAGAGCAATTGAAATTATTGAAGAATAGTTGTATTTTTGCTTTCTCTTTCTGCGGTCCTGTAGTTCAATGGATAGAACAAAAGTTTCCTAAACTTTAGATCCGGGTTCGATTCCCGGCGGGACTACACAAATATTTATCAGTAAGTTATCTGAATTAAACCACTTTACATGTGTAGGGTGGTTTTTTATTTTACTCCACATACAGCAAATTTTTGTACATTTGCTGCAAATTGTTCACCTAAAGTTCACCTATAAATGGCTACATTCAAAGCGGAAATACGAAGCGATCAGATACGGCGCGATGGCACACGTAACGTTAGAATCCGAGTCACACACAATCGAAAGAACCGATATATATCTACACAACTCTACGTAGTCGCTTCGGATTTGACGCGTTCAGGAAAGATCAAAACTCAATCGATAATCGACACCGCAGAAAATATCATCAAAAAATATCGGAAGATTTGCAACGATCATGCTGAAGACTTAGAAAATATGACCGTTGAACAAGTGGTAAATTTAATAACAGAATATAAAGATGGTTTCAAGCTGGATTTTATACAGTATGGAAAAGACGTTGCCAATAAATTACGGCAAACAGGGCATACGGGAAATGCTGGAACCTATGAAGTTGCTGTAAATGCTGTTGCTCGATACCTTGGCAAAAACTCCGTGGATATATCTGAAATAACCGCCAAGCTACTATCCGACTTCATCAAATGGCTACAAACCATTCCTTCGGAACATACAAAAAAGATTCTTTCTCGGGCACCATCTCTGTATATTGCAAATCTAAAAGCATTACACAACATGGCAAAGGCAGAATTCAATGACGAAGAAGCAGGTATAATCAACATACCTCGATCACCTTTCAAATACATTGATATTCCTGCGATTCCCGCCAGCTCTCCGCATCCGACTACGCCCGAAGTAATTAAAGCCATGTATAATTTACCCGATGCAACCGATTGGGGTAAAATTAGGTTCAATCTTGCAAAAGACGTATTTCTACTATCATTCTTCCTTTGTGGGATGAATACAGCGGATTTATACGAATGTGATGATATTCAACACGGAAGGATTACCTATTGTCGAAAAAAAACAAAGAATAGACGTGAAGATAAGGCCAAGATTAGCATCAAAATTGAACCTGAAGCTGAATCGTTGATAAAAAAATGGCAAGATCCCACAGGACAAAGAGTATTCAGATTTTACACAATATACTCTAATCCCAACACATTCAGCACTGCTATAAAAAAAGGACTAAAACAGGTACAATCCGTACTTATCAACAATGAAATAGTTAGATTATCTGGCAAAAAAATTGAAAAGATTGATCCGAAAGAACTTGAAAAATGGGGAAAAAGGATATTCCAAGAATTTATTAATGGTAAAGATTTAATTCCATACACTGCAAGGCACACATGGGGAAGTATTGCAAGGAATAAAGCCGGAGTAGATAAATACGATGTTCATTTTGCGCTGAATCACGTTGACCCCGACATGAAGGCCACCGATCACTATATAGAGAAAGACTGGTCAATTATTGACAAAGCAAATAGAAAGGTAATTGACTATATCCTAAAATGAGAAAAGCGGCCTAAGCCGCCTATTCCATAAGCCTTACAAAGATAAGAAAGAGTCTGCTTCTACACAAGCTATTTTCTTATTACTAAGCAGTAAGCTGTAACAATTCGGCACCAATTTGCTTTATAACATCCAAAATTGCCCGTTCACGTTCTGGCGACAGTTTTTTAGTACCGCTAATATACGCAGCAAGCAGGCTTTGCTTCATACCCATACGCCGGGCAATAGCAGAAGCATTTAACACCGGATTTTCCATAAATATTTTATAAAGTCTGGTGCGTTCCTTTTCCTCGAAGAAACCTTCAAAGCTCAAATCTTCGTCTATATCTTCCCAACGGATGCCGAAGTCATCCGTCTTGTAGTTATTCCGCTGCTGGGTTGTAGCAGCCTTCAAACGTGGATAATCGGCAAATTTTTCGCAGGCTTCGCGCCCATCGGTGGTATGTATCCATACAGCCGTGTCTGTTGTCCAAATTTTATCTACCTGTATCATTTCCCGTTTTGATTAAAAAATTGATTCCAATGCTCGGCAATTATCTCTTGGTTTTCTTCTATTATAGCCTCTACCATTTTCAGTTCAGACGGTTTTAATCCGTTGTTTTCTATCAATACTACCGGCGATATTCCAAATTTCGCTTTTATGTTCCCTTTTATTACGTGTATGTGTATCGGTTCGTGGTCATTAGCATAGAACATAAACCTGAAACCGAAAAATATAAATATAGTGGGCATCGTCGATTCTTTATGTTTGTACCACAAAGATAGGTTATAAATTTACAACCTACAACTATTTCTCGAATTTTTTTCATACCAACAGGCAAGCAAAAAAGCCCCGGCATTACTGCAAGGGCCGTCGGTACGAATTAAATTGTCAAACGATAATTACACTACCGAACTTAGTTCTGAAGCTATACGGTGAAAACCGTTAATTATTTTTTCCCGTTGTGCCGGGCGCGGAGTTGACAATCCAGAGGCGTAATGCCCCAACTGCCGCTGATTAATTCCAGTAACTCGTGCCAGTGCCGCCCGAGTAAGAATACCATCAAAATAATGGAGAATGGCAGATATTTGCATTTCATAATCAAATTCATAATCATTATTTTTTACGAACTCAGGTAGGTCATCGCCATCCGCCAGACATCCATCCAAGTGGAACTGAAAGGCTGATTCAAATTCGCTCTTTGCTTCGTCTATGGTTTTTCCGGTTGCAAACACTGCACCTCCAATTTGTCCAGTACCAACCGCATAATTGTCTCCACTCCAACTTACCAATACTTTAATTTTTTCCATATATCCTATTTTTTACAGGGTGATTATCGCCACCCTGCTTGTTTCCAAATACTGTTCAAAATTTCCTGATCTACAGTTTCATTCGGTTTTTGATTTACCGTAACCTTTCCTGTTTTCTCAGGATGCTTGAATTGTCGATGACTTCCTCTTTGAGTATAAAGCTGCCATCCATCGGCCTCCAGCAGCTTTATAACCTCCTTAACTTTGTACTTTTTCATTGATAGTATTCCTCATCGCTTGACCTTACAAAGATAGTAAAAATACTATTATATTGTACATATCAATACCAATAATACTATTATTTTACTGTTATTTAATAATGAAAAGCCCCCTAATCTTCACAGACAGGAGGGCTTGAATAAATTAAAATCTATAAGCTATGAAACTGAATTATTTGTAACACTTAATTCTGAATAGCCACGCCCAAAATCGATGCTTGATAGCCCATTCTGACGTACAGTTAATTCGCTCCATCTGACGCGCATAAGCCGTAATAACCGATTCTTTACTGTTGACAATAGTGTCAAGCCGTGCGGACTTTTGCCGTTCAATATTGACAAGCCCGTTTAATTGTCTTGTAACGCTATAAAGGCTGTCATTCTCCGATTCAAGACCGGTTATGTACGTTTGTTTAGCTTTTACTAAACTATCGCACACAGGCAATGTATGATGGCAATTATAATATGCCGATAGCGAGTCATTAGTTTGCTTCAACTTCATATTCTTTCCTCGAACGATGGAAAGGCTGATTTGCGATGTCGCGAGTTGATTGTTTTTGAGCTTTAGAATACTATCCAGCTCTGCAATTTTCTTTTGCTGAATCGCCGTTGTCGTGCTATCCGTAACTGTTGCCTTTCGATCAGGGACAACCTTTACCGGCTTATGAAAACGTGAAATAACAACGAGAGACAAGCAAATAATAGCGATTACCATCAAGACCCACCACACCCATTTTTTTGATAGCAGTTCCATTACATTTCAGGTTTTGACAGTTGTGCAGTTCCGGCCACAGCTACACAGGCAGCTGTGACATAACACAACACTGTTATAAGCGTTGGATTTAGGTTTAATCCCATCGTCGCATTCGCTACGATTACAGCACCCGCAGAGCCACCGATTTTAATAGCCACGGTCCGGGCTTTCTTGTAGAAAGGAGGAAGCTCAGACTTCCACCTTTCTTTACCTTCGTTGAATAAGGCTTTGATCTTTTCAAACATACCTTACGAATTTGCGGATTGATCGACGGCTACCGTTGCTGCATCCTGAACCGGAGTTTCAACAATAGGCAAAGCAGATACAGCGGTAATGCGCGCATTCACATCGTCAAGCTGGTTCTGAAGATCATTTACATTTGCGTTCAATGCATCAAGAGCAGTTTCTCCATCTACCTGTACCAAGGTCTGAATAACGGCGAAATCAACACCGATAGAATCCCCAACCTGGAACAAAGCAATTGTTCCGTCATCATTTCTCTTAGCTACATACTTTCCCATGACTTTTTTGTTTTTATGAAATTGTTTTACTGTGCGTTTGACAATAATGTCTCCCGCGATTATTAAAAAAATTGCTGTAATAAGGATTAAGTAATTCATATCAATCTATATCTTCAAGTTCAATTGTTTTCCCAGCTAAATCATGTGTGCAATCAGGAAGAAATTGGATATTACCGTCTGTGATAAAAGAATGACAACGCATTGTTTTATTTTGTACAAGTACAGATGGCGTAACAGTTGGAGATTCAAAATTTCCATTAAATCCCCATACAGGCATACTTGGAGCGTTGCTTTCTTTATCATAAATAAAATGCACACAATCACATCCTGGGCAATAAAACCCAAGCTCTCCATGATAGCCACCATCTTTTGATGTAAATCGTTTAATCTTTGCCATATTATCTATTTATCAAACACTCGGGCACTCCATCCTTTGTAAAACTTCCAGTTTGTCGGCTTTTTCTGACATAACCGGTAATACTTCAGAAGTGTTTCGTACTTGTAAATCTCTATGAATTGTTTTGAGGTCATCGCTGGCCGCTGGTTGAGTTTGCAAATAGAATCACGTAGAATCTCCACGGAATCGCGCCGAACTTGTGCGGTGAGCATAATCGGCACAAATAGAAGTGTTAAAATCAACTTTTTCATGCAAGTAAACTTAGTTTTGTAATCAAATTTTCCGATACTTTTCCGGTGCGCGCTAATCCGACAATCTCTTCTGCTCGTGCTATGGCCGGAGCAATACCTTCTAATACCGATTTGTCGACCAATAGATCGGCAATGACCTGTTGTTTGACGCTATCCCCGTGAATGGGCTGCCAAAAATTACGACGGTAGAAATCAAGTATCATAGCCCGGACGTTTAAATCAGCGGCCAGTGATCGGGGGAATCCCGTTCTTTTCTTTGCCGAATCGACATACAACCAGATAACTTCATGCGGCCAGTTCTTGCGCGATATACCCGCGATTGTCTCACCACCCGCATCGCTTTTGTCGTTTACATAGCCAGATTTTCCGTACTTCTGTATATATCCTTCTGACTCCAGCACCGGATCGATTGCTTGTTCAAAATTCGCCATATTACTTTCCTTCCTTTTTAAGTCCAAATAATTTGATGAAATACCCTACTCCTTGTAGGGATAGAATGTCATAAAGCAGGCTTATTGCTATGTTGCCAGGCCACAATTGCTTCCCGTTTTTCAGTATGTTCAAGATGTAATAGAGCGTTACGATCACGGTCGACCATTTCACGCCTACTGTTGTGAATACGCTATCATGAAGATTGGTACCTGTTGCGGAAATAAAGAATATCAACCCGAAGAAATACCCAATCTGCAACACAGCATCAAATGCCTTTTTAATATTGAACTCTTTTTTGTTGACCCGAATATCCGTCACGAACCCCGTAATGAAGTTGATCGTAAATCCGGTAAACAGAATAAACAAAGCATCTTCAAGCGGCAGGAATGCGGAGACTAGGCCAGTTATCACGAAAGACACAAGCCCTTTCATGAGGTTGCAAATGTGAGTAATCAATTCGTCCATATCAGTGTGTTTGATATTTGATCCGGGGGCTTCGTTTTACTTTTTTCCCTGTTGTTCCTTCGATTGTGCGTAAATCTGCGCTTCAATTTGTTGGAGTTCTCTGTTGGCATTATTGATAACACATACAAGTTCGTAAGCTTTCGCTTTCAACTCTGTTAATTCTTCTTGTGTCATAATGATTTATTTTAGTTGTTAATAATTACCAAGTTGTCAACGCAGATCTAACCCATGTATTGGTTGCCACACAAACATAAATATACCCTGCCGTAATACGTATCTCTCCAAGCGCACCTGTATCAGAGGACGAAGCTGGTGCTGTGTTTAGAGCTGACAGCTTGAATTGAGCCGCTTTCACATTGCCGGAAACATCTAAGGTCTCAGTAGGAGAAACAACGCCTATTCCTATACAACCTCCATTTACAGGTGCCGCCGACGGATTTCCTGTTACAGTTGAGTACAAACCAGTACCAAAAAGCACGCCTCCGATATTGAGAGCATTTGCTGTGGCGGCTGGTAGTGTAATATTAGTTCCAATTATGATGTTATTAGAACCGATATGTGAGCCAGAGCTTTCATTTGCGACGTTATAACCCAGTAAAGTACAGTAAGACGCGTTTGTTGTAGACATCCCTGTATAATAACCAAGAAAATTCGAGTACTTTCCAGTTCCTATATTGTCACCAGCCCAATAACCTATGAAATTTGAATAAGAAGCATTGACTGCCCCATTGCCGGCATTCTGCCCCAAAAAATTAGAGCAACAAGCATTTGTTGCCATGTAACCAGCTGCACTTCCAAAAAAGTTTGAATTATTAGCTTCTGTTGCATTACCACCAGCATTACCTCCCAAAAAATTTGAGTTGTTTGCATTAGTAGCAGATTCTCCCGCGTAATATCCAAGAAAGTTAGAATGATCCGCTCCACTGGCTTTTCGACCTGCAAAGCCCCCAAAAAAGTTAGAATAAGATGCACTTGTTGCAGAATGGCCAGCATAACGTCCTGAAAAATTAGAATAACTTGCACCTGTAGCATAATAACCAGCATAATACCCAAAGAAATTGGAATATGTTACTCCCGTATCACCACTTCCAGCAGTTAATCCACTTGCAAAGAGTGAATATGAGTTCACAATTTGAATAGGTGATGCAGGTAGCGCAATATCTCCGCTTCCCAGTAATGACGTACTATTAATAGTTTTAATGCTTGTACCTGAAACCAAAGCAGCTTGTTTCGCAGTCCACGCAGTTCGTTCTGCGGCAGTTATATGAACTGTAGTGTTACTTGTATGGGTCGATACAATATTTGTAAGGGTATCTATCAAACCTTTCAAGACATTACCTTGATACGCAGACAATGGCACGTTGGTCAATACGCTTGTGAGGTTATCTACAATATCTGATGTGCTAACTTTAGCGGCCAGCAAAGCGGCTAAATCAGCCCCTTCAGGAACGTTCTTTGCTAAGTCTAGTAATTCAGTGAGCGTGTTGATAATACTATCAGAGTCGGCGTCTGTCAGTGCTGTTTTCCAAGTCTGAATTACAGACAATGCCGTCGTAAGATCCGTAACGGATTGCGCCAGTGTGTTATCAGATGTCTGACGTGCTGTAGCCTCATCGGTAACTAATGTTTTAGTGGCTTTCGATGAAAATACAGTAGTATCCCCACCAGATTGAGTTGCATCGGTAATTATATCGTCGGATTTAACAAGTACTGCGTCAGCAAAAGCGTCTGAATTGTCTTTATCCAGCTTGTTCTTCCCACCAAACCAGGCTTTTATTTGAAGTCGATTCATTGCTTGCTTACTGTTAAATTAATGGCTCCAGTAACAGATACATTTCCTGCCACCAAACCACTTGAATAGGTGGCCGACTGTACTCCTCGCTGTATTGCATTCGAAATCAATTCAGCAAAACCGTCTGCTAAAGCTTCCTCTGCTTGCTCCTGTGTAAGTTTTTTGCCTTTTATCAAGTCGAAAACGGCTTTAATATCCGTTTTTACCTGTGCTTTATCAATTGTACTCATACGGTTGGATTAAAAGGGGGTGTTGTAACACCTGTGAGGGTATCATGTACATGATTAACAAGCGAAATACCATCAACGCCAGCGATACAATCGCCAGAAAATGATATACGTTTATTTGTCAAGTCATAGGTAGCTGTAAAACCATCGGAACATTCGATTTTAAATGACCCGTCATTTTTAAGCCATAAAGATACCTGCTCTGTGCCTGCTGCGTTGGTAGAAAAAATTCGCTTTTCTCCAGCTGCGGCTTTACAATGGTTACGATTAAAAAAGCCTAGGACAATATGAATCGCTTTCGTCGATGTGAAGGCTTTAACTCCCTTGGTTCCTTCAACAGGTACCGAATCATCTCCCCAAGGTGCAATCTGTGGAGATTGGTGAGCATCGTAAGAAAACTTACTTTTTATATATCTCAGAGATTTATAAATGAATGTATTAGAAACTGCTATTATGTCCATTTACCCAAAAATTAAAGACGGAGTATTTCCTGTCATTGTTTGAGGCAACACACAAGTAATTGTCATGGTTTTCTCTTTTGCGTTTTCCTTATGATTTATAGAACGAACCATAAATACAGGAATCGTTTTATCTTTTAAGCGATTAATACAAATGTCAGGTGCATGGATGGTTACAAGATTACCCGGTTTTAGTTCGCTGTATGAGACTGTTTCCTTTCCATTATCATTCTCTACAACTTCCCGTTCAAGTTTGTTGCCTTGTATTGTGATTGTTACAACTATATTTTTAAGTTCATCGGCCAATACCGCCTTTGATACATCTTTAATAAGCTGAATCTCGGTACCTTGTACTTTTAATGTAGATCTTCGCGTGTCCTTTACTAAAGGATTAATAATAGGCTCCGCATCACCTGTTTTTGCTATATCCTCGCTATCACTCTCGTATAGATCCGCACGTCCTGCCACGTATATTTTGTTGTGCATTCTTTGACCGTTCACATCCAGAGAAAATTCTATACCTTCGTCAGTACCAGAATTAAAATGTGCCGCGATAGGCCCTTTTTCATCAATTTGAGTAAAGAGTAATTGTCCATCAAGAGTTGAACGCAAAACAACATTTTTAAGGGTCGCCAACTTGCCTAGATAGGCAGCTATACTTTCTTCTGGAGTTGTGGTAGCCTGCTCGTAGGTTGAATTAACGTAATCAGCTACCAAGGGATCGTATGTAACTTCAATTCCGAAAGGATTACAAAGCTGCTTGGCTAGCTCCAATAGACTTATACTACTAAAACATGTACTTTGGCCGGATGACTCGGCACCCGAGTTACCTGTTATTTCATCATTTACATTTGGGCAATCCTCAAGAATACCCGTCTTAGAATATCCAGATATGGCAAGTTCATTAGCATTTGAGTTGCTTTTGAATCGATGGCTTATAATCGTTCCTTTTAATAATGTCCTTTCTCCGTCTTCTATGGTAACAGGCAAATACTTTAAGGGCTTCCACTTTGTACCTCCCTGATAAGGAAGCGTGAATCCAAATGTATCACTTACAGAATCGTAATTAAGGGTTACATCCAAGCTCGTGAATCTTACTGCTTCGCCGTTTACAACTACTTTCATACGTAATAGATAATTTTACGACCCTTCTTAATATTCAGAATTTCCGAAAGTCCAATTTTGTTTGTTGATTTTATCTGGCTCATATTATCTTCCGAAGCACTTCCGTATAATCTGTGAGCAAGTAAAAGAAGATTTGTATCTGACGAAGGATAATAGGTTCTCTCTTGCTTTGCGCTCATCAAAACACTATACAGATAAAACTGCGTCAGTTGTACCGTAGAGTTGAGATCAAACATCAAATCATGGTCAGGTGTAAAACTTGTTGTTTCGGTTGAATAAAGCGTGCTTAAGAAAGTAGCATAATCCGATTTGAGTTTATTGAGATAAAAGGTTATCTCTACTCTTGTTTGAAGATCTCCGGTATTCTGAGTTTGCAAAGCTGTTGATATAGCAGAAATACAATTAACTCCAAGCAGATTGAAAAATAATTTTTGAAAATAGCTAAGTTTCACGGTGCCGGATACATCCGAAACCAACGAACTGAATATTCCTTCTATACAATTGATCCGACTTTTTATGTCCCCGGAAACAGTGGCCGGAAGATTTATGAGCGATCGGATATAAGTCAGATAACCGGTTGTCAATGCAGTAGCCCCGTCTATTGCATTTAGTGCGTTACTCAAAAAGCTTTTATATGTTTTTAGTTCTGAGCTTGTCTTTAAGACCGCCTCGGAAAGGGTGCCTATCTTTTTGGTCATTGAAGTCGCTTGTTCCAACTCTTTTGCATTCATTGGCGTAGATGCTCCAACCGCAAGGCTCCGGGCACTTATCAATTCTATATTTTCTTTTAGTCGGGTTTGTGCTTTTGGAAAATTAGATGATTTACTTGTAGCATTAAAATTTGTTTCTATAACGGTGATTTTTATAACCGTAGAATCAAGTCCTGAGTTATCCATTGATAAAGAAAGGGGCTGACAATGGAATTTACCGTAAAAGGGGTGTGTCACCGTCCACTCAGCAGGTATTGCTGCTTGATATTCAAACCCATTCGCTTCTTTATCGTTATCTTTTCCCACAAAAGCAAATTCAAGAGGAATAGATCTGCCTTTTGGCAATTTGCGAAGGAATAAAGAGCCAGGAATGCCAACAAAATCGTACTCTGTACCGTTGTACTCAACATTTTCTTGGTAATTTACAATGAGTTTGGGATAAAAGGTCATAGGCTTTGCTCTCTCTCTACCTCTTGCCATTTTACCTTTTCCCATGGTTATGGAAAATGCTATATTATTTAATCTATCCTGCCAACTCATTTTATTTCCATTTTGCAAGTTGTCTTTCTACATTTTTGGAAAACATTTCGCCTGTCAGTTTACCACTTATGTTTGCTGCTTTTTCTGTAAAATGTTGCGCTTTAACGTGTCTCATTTTTCCCTTTTCCACTTCATATAGTCTTATAAGATGAAGCTTTATCTTCTCGTGATGTTTTGTATTACCAAGATGAGTGAATCCAATGATTCCATATAAGAATTTTCCGTAAATCACACCGGTTGCAAATGGACCACCGCCCGATCGGATGCCCGTAGCAGTCACAGCCTTTATCAATCCTTTCTTATCTCCATATTGAACTTTTGCGCAGATCTTAACTTTATCCCAGTAGTTCTTTTTTTGCACTCGCTTACCATGAGCTTTAGAAATACGCGCTTTGGAAAGAGGAACTTGCGTATGTTTCAATTCTCCTCCTTCATCCTGCTGTTTTAATCTTTCAACCATTTCAGAAGCATTACCCAAAGGAATCATACCCACCTCAGCAGTCATCTTATTTATTTCCCAGCCTGTTGCCTTTGCAACTCCGCTATATTTTTTCCAGATACCCGGCGCACGGATGGTCATCTGAGTTTGCTTCACAGCTTCTAATAAACTGCGCTTTTTTACATCGAAAGCCAGATCATTAAGCGTTGACCTTACCGCATTTGGCAAAGCCGCCCGATGCAGGTTCTTAAGCTCAATAGCCGCCCTAGAGATACCCCGCGTATCGCACTTTATCATACATAAAGAGCTTTTATAATAGGATACATAGCCAGATAGGGATTCATTATCGAATATGCTTTTCCTGCTACCGCAGTCGTTCCGGTTATATCATAAGCACCTCCTGTTTTTTCTTCTTGTTGAACTGATCCGGCCACTAAAGCATCTACGTCTGATCCGTATGTAATGCCATGAACTTGATTATTCCATCCATATACAACTGGTTTATGTGCATGATCACACATTTCCTCAATTGTATTTGTGTGTGTGGCAGAGCCACCTGTTGCACCAACAGCATAAGAGTCTCCGGCACCGACACGCATACGATTTATTTCATTGGGAAGATTAAATGTTGTACTGCCATCGCCAGTACCGAATGTAGTTCCTATAAGAGCGAATAGATCTACATAAATAGTCCGTGAAATAGCAGCGCCATCCATGACAAGCCATCCTGTCGGTGGAGTGGCAACCGGCCAATGACCAGGTGTGCCTACAGGTTGCAAAATCATCTGCATTGCTTTAGCAAGCTGAAAGCCGTTTGTAGTATTATCCGCTACTCCGTTAGGTGTTACATCGGCCAATTTCACAAAATGCCAAAGGCTTTGAATGAAATCTCCGTAGGTTGCCTCTGTTAAGGCAGTTCCGGCAACGGATGAAGTCTCATCGACAATTACACCGAAAGGATAGTCCGTTGTAACTGCACCACCATTAGGTAAAGATGCTGTTGTTCTCATATCAAGGTTTGTAATCTACTATTAAATAGAACTTCTCTGTGATGGTTGTTGGTATCGACAGTGTCCAATTGTTAGAATCGACCACTTGAAATAAACCATTCATATTCTGCTGATTCCACGAGCTGTCGTAAAGCGTAGCAAAAACATTCAGCGTACTTTTCCCGTGATTAACCGTTAGAACATTATTTACTACATCATCGGCTGTAAACTCATAACGAGTAACTCCATATTCATAGGTTAGGATTCCATTAATTGTTTGAGCCGCAGCCGTTCCTGACATACCCTCTACAATGGAATTATAGCTTGTGTTTTTTATTACGTCCATAATGCTGAATTAATCCATTCGCCTGACATGCTCCAGGTTCCATCGGCCAATATCCAAGTCGCAAGATCGGATGTTCTTAAATAAGCTACCGTATGGAGCGGTTTAACCTCAAGAACTATATGCCGAAATTTCTTCATTTGCGCTGAAGGAATATCAATAAAAGAATCAAAACCTGAAGTACCGCAAATCCAAAATATGTTCTTTAGATTCTGTAGGGATGTCGGTATCTGCGTTTCTTGCGATTGCGTTAAATAATTAGCGATTATGCCTGAGTAGGCAGGAATCGAGATAGCTCCATGATGTACCGCTGTTGAATGGTGAGTACTAGCAGAATGTTGAATAGCGCTCAACTTATCCTTTATATCCGACCATTCGTATATTCCGCATTCAAACCCAGCTTGTGTGAGTCTGTATTCGAGATATGATTTATGCTGTCTTCCTTTTACATTAGAAGGAAATTGCTGTTTTGCATAAATTGCGGCTATTCTTTCTTCCAAGGTTGACGTACTAGATGCGTATATTCCTAAGGCTTCTTCCCACGCCGCAGCATCGTTCTCATCAAAAGCTGAATTATCAGCTATAACAGAATCCAAGATGCCAATAGTATTATTTATTGTCTGCGTTTTTTGGCCTCCTAGTCCTAATAATAGTTGTTCGAAAACACTATCTGTTGAAACAGAAAAAGCTCTTCCGGTAGGTAATAACTGCTTTTGAAGTTTTAATATGTCCGTTGTTACTTTAGACATAATTTATTGCAGATAAATAAGGAATATTCCCATTGAGAAATTGAAATGGTATAGCCAATCCGTTAACGGTTACCGATACGGAATCATAGGTATTGCCAGGCTCTAAGGCATCATCCAAAGCGACCACAATATCTTTGAAATATAATATGTCCTGTGGATTATTTACATCCCCTACACCCGCGATAAAAGGTCGTTTATCAGCAAGCATCTCACTTATCTGTGTTGTAATCGTCGTAGTTACTGTTGTAGTCTGTGTTTTTAAGTTTGTGATATTCACTACAACGGGCAGTGGTGTAACAGCTAATAGATTTATATCTGTAAAGCCTAATTGTCTGCGGCCCCGTTCATAAGTGCTCAGGGTGGTGTCTGGGTCTTGCTCGAAAACTCCTGTTTTATCAGATGACTTCCATAAAGCGTCCAAAAGAGCTTGTGTAGGAGTGCCGTATCCATCGGATGAATAACTAGCTTCTGCTTCCACATAGATAGTGCCGCTACCGGAAGCTCCCTTTGTAGAATAGGGATAAACAGCTGCAATACCAGCTACATCTAAAGCCCAATAGCAATAATCTGCGGCTGATCCGCCATTGGGTTCCAGTCGAAAAGATTTCAAGACTAAAGCTCTATATGTCTCTGTATCCTCTTCATCTGTCGGTGCTGTTATAATAGATACGACAGTAACAGATGAATCAATGCCGGTTATTGTATTGGTCAAGTAAAGAGTATCGCCAACGGCCAATGCGTAATCGGTACCTGCTTCATCACTCAAAATCGAGGCTGTTCCCGATGTACTAGATAATGCAACGTCAGCAGTAGTTGTATAGTAATAATTTGTTGATTTATTAACAACCTGAGTATTAACAGGCAAAGTGGTTCCTGATGTGCCGGTAAATGTAACCGTATATTCGCCTTGAGTAGCTGGATACGCATCTCTGCCTAGTTTAATACGTCCGAAACGTTCCAGAGTTCCACCCATGCTTTCTGAATCGGCCTGATCCGGCCATACATTTTTTTGAACATCAATAAGAGCAAGATAGAATAGTTTTAAGATACCGGCATCGGAAGAAGCCAATGCAGCCAAAACACGTTTAAGGTCGTTTTCTGAACTGATCCCGAACTGACTCTTTAAATCACTCGAAATAGATGTGTATAGTTCTGTGAGTGTCGGTGCCGTTGTCATTCTACTAAAATTTCGTCCTTAGCTTCTTGCCAAACATACTGAAAGGCTCTATTTTGGCCTTCTTGGAAGGAATCGGACAATTTTACACTGTCAACAGTCGGAATGGTTACAGATGATTCCCTTTCTGCAAAATCATCCAAATACTCTAAATCATCCGTTGCTGCTTGCTCTAATTTTATTCGTCCTGAGCTTGACAATTCCGTTTCATGCAGCATTTTTTCAAAATATGAATCGAAACGTTCCTTTTCAGGCAAAAAAAGTTCGTTAGCCCAATAATCTTCCCTTTCTTCACCTTCTACATAGTCAGCTGTTACGGCCTCTTTATTTCCTCCAAAATGAGCTAAGTAGGGTTGATTATAAACTTCAGAGGTGATAAGTACGTCTCCATTTTCGAAATAAAGATCACCTCCATTATTATTTTCTTTGATCTTTAAGTCCATTATTGCCAGAGTTGTTTCGTATTCCGTACTAATACCGGGATAGGGCTCGTTTGACCGCCTATTCTTGCCCGTCCCGTAGCATCATCAATATTGATCTGCACACTCTGCGTACTACTTGTTTCTCGTATCTGTTTTTGAGTTAAAATTGATACGTCCTTATTGACAGGCCTTGCTTCGATTGCTCCTATGCCTTCCTTTTTAAGATCGACCTTGACACTGTCGGATATTCCTTTTATTGCCCCCAAAGCCGGAGACCCTACTACCTTTATGATTTTCGAAATAAATCCAAAAATTGAAGTGATTTTGTCCCATATCCAACTAATCACACTTTTAACGACACCAAATGCTGCAGAAAAAGCCTTTGCAAATACTTTAAAAGTACCAGTGTCTTTTAGCCATCCCCATAGTTGCGATATTTTCTCAATAACCCAACTTATTGCCACCTTCACACCATTAAAAGCCTCAATAAACGGATAAATAGCCACTCGTAGCAGAACAGCAAAAGCGTTATTTGAGTTTACAATCCAGTTGGTTATTTCCTTCCAATGCTTAATCAGCATGTATATTCCAACACCTAAGGCGATGACACCTATAACAATTTCAGGAATACCGGTTGACCATAAAGCTGCTGAAAATGCAGTTGTAGCAGCCGTAGCAAGCCATTCCCAGGCTGTCACAATTCCGAGAGCCGTTGAATTGGCTAAAAGTCCTTCTGTGATAGTTCCTGTTGCTATGTACGCAACCGCCATCGCCGCTGCTGTAACATATTGCGCTGCTGCCATTGCCAAAGTAGCTACCTTTGCAGCTACCGATACGACTTTCAAAAGAGTTAAAACACCAACAAACGCCAGTACCGACGGTATAATAATATTCAAATTTCGCACTAAAAGAAGTATTGCGTTGGCAAATAGTTTCACCCAACCTACAATCTCACTTTTAAGAAGTGCTCCGTTGATTTGAAACCAATCACGAGCCTTATCCATAACCGAAGTTATTGCCGGAATCACTGACATTCCTATCGCCATCTTAACACTCGAAAATGCGGTGTTGAGTTGCATTTGAGATTTCCTAAATTTTTGAATTGCCTCTGCGCTCAACGTGGTAGTACCCATCAATTTTCGATACTCTTCTCGTGCTTTAGCTATACCAGATGATCCTTGCATTAATAAACCCGTGATCGTTCTTGCTTTTTGACCGAAAGCTTCCGTAACAAAAGCGGCACGTAGCATAGGACTCTGTATTCTTTTAACTGAATCTGCTATTAATCCAAAAGATTGATCGACTGATTTGGAGGCTTTTAATCTTGAAAGCAGATTTCGATCATTTTTAGCTAAGAATTGATACAAACTACCTGAATTTAGCTTTAGTTGACCCATTTTTGTAGAAAATCTCTCCATCCACTTCATGCCTTCATCCATAGAAATACCTTGTCCCTTGAGTGCATAGGACATCTCTTTTACTGATTGGATACTCATTCCGACTCTTCTGGCGAACATGAGTTGCTGATAGTTTGCTTCGGCAGATGCCGTTGCCATTCCAAATAGCTTTCTCGATGCCTCGTAAACCGCTCCACCCATTAGCACGGTTTTGAAATTTATCATCTTGCCGGCCAAAGAATCCACTTTATTACCCAAATTAGATGTTATATTTCCGACTTTCATAAATCCAGTGTTGGCAGATGCAGCGAACGAATCTACTTGAGCCTGCATCCGTTTGACTGGACCTGTGATTGCGTCTATCCCTGTGAATTTTATCGAGGCTGAAAACATTAGTTATGCGTTTATTTCTGATGAATAGTCTTTTGCGTCATTATACCAGTAGTATAACCCTAGAAAATCTTTATCATCCAAGTAAAGATTTGCGATTTCGGAAGGTGGGAAGCGATATGTTCGGACGACCGATTTTACGGCGACGTCAAAACATCGCCCCACCACTACATGAAAAAAACAGATACTATGCTATCCGTAATTTTTACGTCTGAAAAATCAAGTTTTCCAAGTATAGCATCGTTAACGCCGGTAAGTTTAGCGCACAAACGCCGTTGGGCTAGTAAAGCTTGCGAAGGATCATCAGCATTAATACCAGACATAACTTCCTCTCGATCTTTGGCTAAGATCCGTTGATCGAAAACAAGCTTATCTGTAACTGCTTCTGCACCGATTGGGTACTTTAGCCTTTGGGTAACCACGCCCTTATCAATTATGACAAATCCCCGACTGATCGCTTTTACGACTCTATCAAAAGATGATTTTTTACGCTCATAATCAGCTATTTCATCTTTTGTAGTACCTTTTTCTTTAGGGATAAGGCTTTCAGCGTCGTTATCCTCTAAAAAATCCCGCCATTCATTTGCAGCGGCTTCGAGTGAAATAAGTTCTTTCATTTTTTCCATGTAGTTAAATGATTAAGGGGAATTTCACCCCTTAGATTCTGAATTATGAAACAAACAAAACAAGAAAGGTCTACACCATTGCGAGTTTTCCACCTCCCTCAATTTTGAGAGGGAATGTGCTGTCAAGAGTGGCACCTTTAAGTTCACCAACAATTCTACCCGTACCAACCCAAATCGTACCATCAGCTAGTTCGAAAGTAAAGTCACATTCCAGATAACTATTTGCCATATTCTTGATACTTTGAAGTGTATCTGTACTCGACTTCCTCCATGCGATAGGCGGCGTTTCCACAGCCCATCTTTTAACTGATGTTTTGTAAATAGCCTCTCCACTTCCGGTAATGCTCTTTTGATCGCTTTCGGTTTCGAGACCTCCGTAATCAATCTGTCCATTCTCCCCGGATTTGGGATAAAGGGTAAGTGTTCCCAGTGTCGCGTGCTTAATCCCGATTTGTAAAAAATCTGCTCCTTGAAACATACTGATAGAATTTAATCACCGTAGTAGAATCCTGCTTCGGCTGTGGTTGAACAAATGCGGGCAATACCCGTTCTTTTATACCTGAAAAAAGTTTCGAAACGATCAGGATTTGACGATGAAATAGATACTGTTAAGCTATCTTTTGAAAAGTCTGCATCCGCGATGAGTCCGCGCTTTGCCAAGTCTTCAAACATGGAATGTAAAATACCTTTCCACTGTGAAGGAGAAATAGTCTCTTCCGCAGATACAACCGTACCATCCGGCACAAGCGTATGATTAACGACATGCGTTGCCTCCAAAAGCCGATATGCATAACGAATGTTCCAATCCAAGATCAGGTTACGGACATAGGCAAATTGCGGATAAACTTCATCTGTCGGATTATAGGTTGTAACTAAATCCTTTATGATTAGGTCTCCCCCAACATAATCAACAGTAGATAAACCGGCTTTTACCGCTTCATCTCGGTAGTCCCATCCATGATAATTGCCAATTCCGGTACCTAAGACAACAGCATCGGGGTAAGCTTTATCATTAACATCCAAATTGGGACTATCCTGTGCAATTGTTGCTACCAGGCGGACAACATTAGCTGCCACTTCTACAGGGGTAAGGAAACAATTCGGAGCAGGGCAATACACGTTAGTACAGTCTGACGCTCTCGTAGATACACTTACGTCTGTTACCGGATCTGTGGTGCTTTTACTAAAAAAGCTAAGAAATGGCTTAAAGACTATCGCGGCATATCTACCGGTAGGTGAATCCGGATCAGGCCTCCCGTTCACACTTTCCATTAAATCAAGCACCGTGGAATCGCTACCGTATGGATTTATCACAAGAGTATTCCACTGATTTTCAAACTTTCCCAATGCCGTTTCAACGTCATCGGCTCCGGTACCATCCGTACTTGTAAAAGCATAGGATAAACCGGCTGAAACACCATTGACGTCAACTTTAGGCGTCCCGAATATACTTGCAAGCCCTTTGCATTTACTCGTCAAAGTCACAAGCTCTGTAGAACCATCAAAGGTTACTTTTACTGGCGATCCATATACGGAACCTATAGCTGCGGCGATCTTAGCTGCAATTGCTAAAGCCGTATTACCTTTTAATACAGAAATAGCATAATACTGCCCGTCGATGTTATTCCGACCTCCTATGTAGAAATAATGCGTGCAATTTGCCGTAGATGTTCCTGATACGGTAATAGTTGCGGTAGATGCTGTCGCATTAATATCAGAGGATACTACCGGATATACGACGGTAGGTATTCCCGATACGCCACCCCCGGTCAAGGGACGTAAGATTCTCATCGCAAGATATGCCGGAGAACCAGCACCTAATTTTGCAGCCACAGCCGAAGCGGTAACCGCAGTAAAAGGATCAAGGGATAATCCCGTTTGCATATCTGTATTAGCGGGCGAAATAATTGCTATTCGTTGCGGTAAATTTGGAGTCGAATTGCTATAATCGCCCTTAGTAATTTTATAGCCTACGACAGCCGCACGCGCGCTTTCGGAAACTGCATTTGATGTACTCATATTTTTAAGAATTTACAATTTGAAATTTGTAGCCCTTTTCAGTTTCGGCTATTTTGACTACAGTGTCTAATAATGCCTCTACCTTACCGGTTTGAAGTTCCGTCGTTTCTTCCGCGATATAATGAACCTCAATAACTCCGCTAAGGATATTCTCAGCTGAATCTGTTTGTCTTGGTTGAGTTCTCACCATCTGTTGGATGTGCCGCGTACGAATAAAAGTCTTATCGGTAAAATCCAAATAAGCATAGATTGGATTTTTTAGGATATAATCAATCATTCCGGCTATTCTCGAAAGATTGTAGGCAGCTAATTTGTCGCCTCTGTCATCACTTCCAGAAACACCACTTGTGTAAATCTCTACCAGAAACTTATTGTCGTAAATTGAAGAAAAAGCGGTTGGGTCATCTTCTTTCTGGGATTCTGCCCAGACTATATTTACTTGAGGCAAATCTTCTTTGTCAATCGGCGCACTTTGCTCCATAGTGACCGATACGGATATTCCTGTTCCCGAACTCGCAGCCTCATTCAACGTATATTGATTGGCAAACTCAGCAGTTAGAACACGCCCTATTGCTTTGCGTATTAATTCAAAATTCCGTTCAGCTATTTGGCTAAGCATATTTTCCAAGCATTAAGAATATTACTCCCAAGGTGTCATCTGCAAAATTTTCTTTCACAGTGTAACTCTTTTCTACTCCAGAGAAGTCTGCAAACTTCACAATGGCATTAATTAAATACACTTCATTATTTGAATTTCGGACGGTAAAACCGGCATCTGTTAGAATCTTTTCCGATACTGTTATATGTGCCTGCTTGCTATTGACAGGTGCACCATCCGTGTCAAATGACAAGTGATGCACTAGACCCATTCCCTTTATTGTGTTCGTGACGGATTTTACAGTTATAGTTATGTCCGTCTGGAAACCACCCGAAGAAATAATACGCATTGCGTCTGTTCTGGCAGCTGACAAGATATTACCCATTATCTACCACCTCTTCGTTTGCCTCACTCTTCTGTTTGACTAATGTGATGGCTCCTGACTGAATCAAACCAGAAATGGCCGTCTCATGAAAAACAGAACTATCCACTTCTTGATCTTTCAAGTAACGGGCACCATTAATGCCCGTTACTTCATCATGTTCAATTTTATACGTTGCCATATTCTTTTTACCCAAGTACCGTTAAGCAACTAAAGTGGTCAATTGACAGAGGCACTGGCAATCCTGCACTTTTAATGTCAAAATAATGTACCGCTGTAGCCTGATCTACATAATTATTCAGGATGTATTTCCCTGAATCAATTACCTGGCTGTATTGTGGAGCAGCACTCTGATTTGATGCTGTCAATACACGAGGAACAGCTCCGAATGACAAAAATCCTTTGAATGATTTTGCAATGATGATAACCTTTTTCGGATCAAGAAATGGCGTATCTGTACCATCTGATGCTGTATACGTCTCGTTGTAACTCCACAAGTTGACAATATATGGCCCAATTGCGATGCGATTATGGAACACCGCACCACTTGTGGCATCAATTCTCGGCAGGTTATATTGGCTGGTAACTGTGGGATACAAACCAAATTTTGTTTTGTATTCATCGCTATCAAGCAAATATTCAGCTGCGGATGCGCCCATAACTACATCAAATTCCACAGCCGCAGCCCCATCCGTACGTAACTGGTCGAAGGCATCCTTCAGAGAACTGAATATTTTCGGAGTAGTTGCATCCCATTTTGTCGACAGTGTTTTTATATGAGTCGCTTTGGCCTTATAGTCAATCGAATCAGCAGCAGTTGTAGTTATCTTACCAGTTTGTAAAACCTGGGCTGATAAGAGCTCATACGAACGCTCAATTTTGTTTTTCAAGTCAAGATATTGGTCGGTAACTTCTTGCACTGCGGCTGCCACTAATGCAGAATCGGTAACTTCTCCAAAACTCCCGAAGAGATTATCATACAGATCCAGGTCTGTACTATTGAAGCCTTCGAAATAGTAAGGAGGTACAAAAGTTTTGAGTGTAGAATGTCCCGATTTATTACGATTAGCCTGTTGACCTCGCATTACATCGACAGCAATCTTTTTATAGCCTCTACGTACCTCAATTGATACCTCTTTTGTCGGGCTGACTTTATTTTCAAAAAACGAACGCAGGAAATTGGTTACCGGAAATGTTTCTTTCCAGCCCCCGATAAATTGATTTGTGTAACGCGCACGCGCGTCTTGAATAGGAATCAGTGGCATATCTTTATTTATTGATTGTCATAACCTGACATCTGATCGACACTTACCCCGATCAGTTGGGTTTCTGCAATAATTGCCTCACGGATTGCTTTGCCATTTACAATTGTATCCAACGTGTCTGTCCCATTGTTGAATATCAAACCGTCAAGATCAAACTCTCCCTGATTACAATAGCTTACTCCGGTTGCAACTTCACCAGCGGCGATAGTAATTTCTTTAGACAAAATGCCGACAGGAATTGCGCCACCTTCCGTATTGGATGAGTTATAGACACACAAGTAGCCGATAACATTAGCTGTGTTAAGCGCATTGTCTATAACTTTAGCTAAAAGAGTTCCTACAGGAAGAGTTATGGATGCGCTTCCTGTATTTTTCAATGACCCCGATAAAAATCGGTTGTTACCGATAAATAGTTTATCGGTACTGTAATTTGTAATTGATTGCGAATTTGTCTGCAATACATTTTCAATTTCTGCCATTATTGTAATTTTTTACCTGTTGTAATAGCTTCCAATTCTTTATCAAGCTCTGCCATAGCAGCTTTATTTGCCTCTGCTTTAGCATCCTTCACTTTTTGTTCATCAGCCGCTTTGGCAGCAAGCTTGGCTTGGGCTTCTGCTGTCTGTGCCAGTGTTTGCCCTTCAATTTTTTGGATTCCGATTGCCGCCAATTGCTTTTCAACAGCAGCATTGATTTTCTGGTCGAGTTCTGCCTTTGCTTTTTTCGCTTTAGCCTCCTCGTCAGGTTCGTCATCTTCGCCCGTTTTATCCGCTTTGGCTTTAGCCTTTTTATAGGCTTTTACGGCGGCCTCTTCGATGGCTTTGTAGCATTCGGGGTCTTGCTCTTTCAATTCCTCAGCTTTCATTTTTGTAAAAGGTTTATTTATTCCGGCTTTGGCCGCCGTGGCCTTTGTATCGTAACATGCTGCAACTGCTTTTGAAAATGTCTGAGAACTTGCGGCATCAATAGGAACTATTTTGGTAATTAAACCTATCTGTAGGGCTTCTGACGGAGTAAGGAAACAGTTTATTCTAGGCTTATTTTCATCGAAAATATCATCAATTCCATATCCTTTTAAGTCAATTAGCGTCGTATTATCAATAACTTTCGCCAATCTTTCTTTGAAATTGGCATTTATAATATCAAGTTGCGCCTGTTCTTCCTGAGAAACTGGTATAGGCTTTCCCTTTTCGTCTATTTGAGGGACGTAAGTAGCTCTATGAATCATTATCTGAGAAGTTTCTAAAGCCTCCCTTTCATCAAAAGCACACAACAGAAAACCACCTGTACTACAAGCCATGCCATCTATTTTTGCGATAGATCGGCATCCATTGGCCTTTAATTCATTCATTTTTGCCCACATTCCCCATGCTGCCTGTGGATCTCCGCCCGGTGTATACAGTCTAACAGTATAATTCTGATCGTCTCCCATCCATCCTAGATTCTGAATGAAAGAAGCTGCTATCTGATTATCAATCAGTGAATAAATAAGAATTTCAATCATCGTTATTTTCTTCTTTTGGTGTCGTTTGAGGAACTACAGAAACTATCAATCCCAGTTTTTCAATTAACTCTCTTTCGTTTGCGACTTGTCGCACTATCGTAGTCCAATCTCCACTATTCAATTCTTCACACGCTTGTTCGAAGGTTATCAAGTTGGCATTTAGCTTTGCCAATACGGCTTGTGCTTCCTTCAAAGGATCTATAAATGGCATTTTTGAACCTATGAAGCGGCACTTTTGAAATGCTTCTACGCTTAAGAAGTCATCTGTATTCTTAGCAATCACATAACCGGAGGCTTTAACATTACCCTTCAAAATTTCGATTTCCAACCAATAGTTGTAAAATGGTTGGTACATTTCAATTTCCACCTTGTCTCGCTCATACAGGACTTTGTGCTCCCAGTTTTTGTTTGCCCCTCGGCTTGAGCTAAAAGAACTCGTGTATTTATTCAAAGCCACCTCCGGCGGAATCCCAAGCGTGGCACATAAAAATTCGAAATTTGTACTGAAAAACTCACCAAAAGACAACTCAATCTTCCCATCAAACGGAGCTTTAAGTACAGCCCCAATCGGCATATTAATTACCTGTTTTCCAGTTGTAAGTCTTAAATTTGCTGCGGTTTGTCTCAAGAGCTCATTTGTTAGATGTTCCGTCGAAGCATCAACAGCATGACCGGCAAGGTTTTTAATCTTATTCAATGGATCTTCACCCGTTGAGTATTGAGCATGTTCAACGGAATAAGGAATTTTTGCCCTCTCTTCTGCTGATCCGACAGTGGCTTCTTTGTATCGATCCAATTTCTTTATAGTCTCCAATACTGCCGACAACAGAGGTAAACCCCGATAAAAATCGACCCGATAACTAAGGCCAAAAACTAAAAACGCTTGTAAAGTACCTGTATCCGTATATGCAGGTACTCTCTGTGTCTGCATATCATCTAAAAGAACCCAATAAGCCACTGGCTCACCATATTTATTAATCTCGACTCCGTTACTTATGAAATTGCCATTATTGGGATTAGTAGATGCAATCGGTGTTTGAACATAGAATCCGTCTATCAATCTAGCAGAAACAGATTTATTTCTGTCTTCCGATCGTCCATAATCCAAAACAACAAGGCAATCTCCACCGACAATAGCCTGTTTTTTAGCTTCAAAAACAAGTTGGTGAAATGTTATCGTTCGCGTATTGGTCGCACGTTTGCAATCCATGTATAAGTTGAAGCGGCTCTCTACTGTATTGATAAAATCGTCAAAATCCAGCCCTGTTTGCGCAAGCAACATTCTTTCCGGTTCTGCTTTGAATTTCAACCCGCTTCCAATTACCCATAGAAGAAAGTTGTTTATAACCAACTGTGCTATATCACTCTCAGTGTATGCTTGCCAACTTCTTGCAGATAAAGCTTGAAAGTCAGGTATGTAATTTTTAATCGTTCCAAGTTCACCCGGTGACTTCTCCCCGTTGTAAGGTTCGGATACTACAATAGGAGTGTTGCCATAGTATGGAAGCCCCATCTGTCGAAAAAGAGCCTGCACACGTTTTAGCTCCTTTTCCTCTTTTCGTTTTTCGTAAAAACTCAGAACTCCCATTATCTATATCTGTAATGCGTATCGGCATCTCGTAAAATGGACGTACGCCCTTGGCTCCGATTGATTAATCGTTCCCGGATCGTTCCAAACGTTTCGATTGCCTTTGTCAAGTCCGACAATGTTCTGTAATTGGTCGATATTTGGCTCTGTCCATCGTTAAACGTATAGTTTTGTACATCCCCATTCGTCGAATCTGCTAAGGCATTCTCCAAATTGTAAATAATCGTAGTCAACCGGTTGATACGTTCCTTAGTATCCGGTCCTGCTCCTTTAAGATATTCAGCGGGGTTGTCGTAAAACATTACTACTGTATTTGTAACAAAGGTATTTTAGTGACGGCTAGTCTGTTGGTAGAAAAAAATACCAGAATAGGCATAAAAAAAGCCACCCAATTTTTGAGTGGCTATAATCAAGAGGAAAATGGAATTTACATGGCGATCTCTTTTTTAAATTTGGATACAATAGACTTTACTGAATCTTCAGACATATAGTATCTCAAAGAGATCTCAGTATATGCCTGCATTCTAGGAAGCCCACTTTCAATGAGTTGACTATATTGAGAATAAACAAACATTTGATGACTTAGAGTTCTATTTATCAGACCGTTATCTTCGAGTAATTTAGCATTATCCCCGATCATTTCCGTTGCAAGTTCATACACTGTCATATCTTTGATATTTAATTGATTAACGCACAAAAATCAGCCCATGAGATAGGTTTTCCAATTGATTTAGAAACCACCTTAACAAAAATATCTCTTAACGCTAGATTATACACACGACAGTCCCAAAAGTGATTCTTGGACTGTTGTGTTTTCTTTTGCCATTGATACGCTATTTCTATCCCATTTGCACTCAAGATAGGATTCCGTTGCTCCCCCTCGTATTGCTCGAAATATTGATATGTGTATTTTCCTTCACTTGGTGTGGGATAATTCATAAATCCAGCTGGCTGGGGATAACCTTTGCTGTATTTGAGTTTCATAAGTTCGGATAGAGTATCTTTTATCTGATTAGACTGTACCAAGTATAGGTTAGGACGTTCTTTCCCTTCCTTGAAAAACGGAGTATCTGCACTCACGGGCCTCTTCTTTTCTTCACTATCACCTTTCAAGCTAACAACAATAGAAACACTTTGTTGATCCACGAATTGATACCCTAATTGGGTAAAAAATCCGGTGTCGACACCTGTAATGGCTATTTTCATCACCTCCCCATCCTGATTAGGATATTCTCTTGAGATAATTTCTTTAAATTCATCCCATACAGAATTAGGTACCCCGTGAAAGTAACTTCTTTTCTCGCGCTGTTCTTCACTCAGTCCTCTTTGAAAGGTTCCTATGCTGCCATGATCTATTGAATAGGTTGTACCGCTCACCGAATGGGCAAGAATCTCATAATCAAGCCGCGCATCTTCTTCCATACCGTTCAAATCACACGCACAAGTAAGCAGAACTATCTTTCCATTACCATCACGCACCGACAGATTGTTTGGGATTATCCCGATTTCATAATCACGAGTATTGCGAGAGATCAATAGGGCATTGACTTCCTTCTTTTTTTCTTCATAAGTTTCTCCCAATACAAGATTTTTAAAAACCTGTAATTGTCTTTCTTTTACAATACCAGCATTCGGAAAAATCTTAAGCCACTGACGCGCATGATGAGTCCAGTCGAAAAATCCAGGGGGCGAATACAAACCTGAAATATGATAGCTAAACCAATCGGGGCGACTTGCTATCCCCGTTGATACCCATTGCCCATTAGCCAACATTTCCTTTTTATGCTTTTCCGTAAAAAAATTACGGCATTCAGGGCAAACATAACCGACAGATTCTTCTATTAGATTATTGTGATCGTCTTTCTCAAAGACTACCCCGGCATGTTCTTTTTCATTTTCTAATTTAACAAACCATTCAAATCGGATAGGCTTGCCACAGCATGGGCATGGCATGAAATAATATCGTTGATCCCCGTTATAAAAAGATGGCTCTATAAGAGATGTTTGCTTGATTTCAGGTGTAGAAATAAAACAAACCTTCATCTTATCCTTGAAGGAGTTGAAACGCATTAGGAGTAAATCTGATACATCACCTGCTTGTTTTTCAGAACGTACGGCTGCTTCAAAATCATCAAAGAATCCATAACGAAATGAGTTCTGTCGTATTTTGTCTACCGCCTTGATGGATTGCGCCATCAAAGAACCACCCGGAAACTCCTTCATACTATCAGTATCTCCGGTTTTTAGATTTTTCTTTTTGATAGTATTTGGTCGGATAAGATACGCAAGTCCAGAATTTGCAATCATCTGGTCAATTTTCTTTGCCATCTGACCCTTGGAGAGTTCTTTATCAGCTGACGTAAGAATGATATTACCCGGATGGTTCTTTATGATGTAGCCAATTCCTGATTCTATAAAGTTCGTTGACTTGCCTATCTGAGCACCGCCCATGATAGTAATTATACGAGCCGGATCATCTGGAGATAATCGGTTTAATGGTTCTTTCCAATATGGGAAGCGATCTAGTGAAGCTTTTCCCGGAAAGGCAGTAACTTCAGAGGTAAGGACACGGTTTTGTTCTGCCCATTCCGATGGCTGTTCAGTAGTGATATGTGTATGAAACAAAGAAAATATGTCGTCAAGTTGTTTCATTTAATCATCGATTCGGATAAACTATTTTCGATGGCAATCTTTGCCTCAATATCTGCACGTTCACTTACTTCATTGGCAAGAATGGTAAGCTTTGCAAGTACACTGGTTAGTTTCGAATTGTCTACGGAGTTCTCATTGGCAAAATCTCTCAATAGTTGATCTACATTTTGAACAAAAGATGTTTTATAGCGGACTACTACTTCAGCAACAGCTCTTCCGACTAAATCGGTTGGAATCAAAGAGCCCTCTAACTTCTCATTGCGAAGTCTTAAAAACTTAACTTCCTCCTTTGTCTTCTTGGCCTTGAGTTTCTTAATCTCCACACCAGTTAAGACCTCCGCAAATTCTTTCGCTGCTTCATCTTCCGATTGAATCTTCTTGGTTGGTCTCTTTTTTTCTGGGTTTCCTCCTATGACCGACAATTCCGTTTCAATCTCTTTTTTGCTTTCTTCCCGAAGTTTCAAATACTCAGAATTTGTAGGGTTATCTGTATTGAATTTTCCGTTTACTAAAACAATGTCTCCCCTTTTGGCATAGCTATAAATAGCCCCTCTCGAAATCCCCAAATGTTTGGATAGCTCAACAACTGAATATATCATAAATTTCAGTTTTTGTATGCAGATGTATGCAATGTATGCAAAAATAAAAAATCGCTCAAAACTATAAAGATCGGGGTGTGCAACGCATTGCCATTGAGTCACTTAATCGTCACAGTACCTTTCCCCATGAGCATGAACATGTACCGAGATAGGTTCATATCCACATTTACTACAACGAGTCTTGCAAGCTGTTCTATTAGCATCTGATTCATATACTGCTTCAAATTCATGATTACATGCAGGAGAATGATCTACGGGTTCATTCAGGATACAATCTATAGCCCGCTTAACTGCTTGAAGCGATATATTCCTTGATTCTATAAAAGAATTACGTTCTGAGTTACTGGCAACTTCAAGCAAGGAGGCTATAGCTTCATATTTAGGGGAAAATCGTGCACGCGGTCTTCGTAGAATAGAATCACATTGTTTGGCTTTCTTATTAAAGACTCTCATAATACTGATTTTATCTCCAAATATACCACTTAATTATCAGACTAACAACACATTAAACGTTTCACATTCGTTATTGCAATTGTAATACACATCTCACAAACAAGCAAAACAAAAGCCATCATTTCAATGAGTTATCAAAGAAACAATGGCTTACAAACTATCGATTTGGTTAGCAAGATCTCACACCTCTATATCAAGAACAATCGATGAGAATCGTCAGACTTTTTCGTGATTTATGCTACTCTGTTTAATGTTGCTTTTTCGTGACATGCATTCATTATCCTTTCTTTGAATACGCAGCTTTTCCTACCAATCGCTTCCGCTGATTATCTGGCACCTGGTTTGGCTGCAACCGTTTTTCAAGTCTGGCTACTATTTCTTCATCCGTAAGGTTAGGATCAACCAAAATCTGCAAACCAGATTGAAACCCAAAACTACGGGCACAGACCATACGCTTACCAAGGTCTCGTTGTCTTAGCTTTTTCATAGTTTATATTCTTCAGATAATTCAAAATTACAATATTCCTTGATTCTATCAAAGAATTATTTCATTAGTTATTGGCAGCCTCAAGCAAGGAGGCTACAGCTTCATGTTTTTGGATAAATCATGTACGTAGCCTTTGAAAAATTGAATCGCATTGTTGGACTTCATAATGATAGATCTATCTTCAAATATACCATCTAATTACCACACTTGTTATCAGATTAAAAATAAAAAGCCGTTGCATCAATGAATTATCAAAGAAATAAAGACAAAGTAATCGTATGCGCATTACACAATGTGTCAGTTAATTAGATCAAACAAATGGTTTAAAAATGTCAGATTTTTTAACGACACAGACACTTTTTTATATCTTGACCAAAAAAAATCCTATATAAATTTTGTTATTTAATAAATACATTCTAAATTTCGCACATATTTTTTTTCATTACAACGTCAATAAATACTCATAATCAATTTAAAACTAACGCCATATACTCGTGATTACATGACTTTTTTACTAACAATAATTATTAACTTTTAATTTCACTATCATGGCTAATTTCACAGATGAAGAAATTGAATCAGTATGGAGTAAAGCTAAACCCGTCGTAGGCAAAAAAGAATCTGAATATAAACAAGATATGGCTGGAGCTTTAATTAAGCGAACCGAATATGGAAATACCGATAGCATTTATGGTTGGCAGATTGATCATAAATTTCCAGAAAGAAAGGGAGGAGATGAAAGCCCTCTGAATTTACAAGCAATGCAATGGGGCAATAATGATAAGAAAAGTGATGATTTTCCAGACTTTATGACTTCATATACTTATGATGGGATGACAAATATAAAAAAAGAGCAATCTTGGTATTTTAAAGATGAATTTATCAAGAAGCTTAAAGCTATTTATTTTGATAACAAATACTTACAAAAAATACCAATTGAAAAATAATTATTCACATGGCAAAAAATTCACCTAAAGTAACGTCTTCTAAAGTGGCAAAGACGGCAGCTAAAGTACTAGATTCTGCAACATCCAGTAAATCTACAAAGATTGTTGCTGGTAGTGTATTATCTCAAACAAAAACACCGAGTAAAGTTACATCTTCTAAGGTTGCTTCCACCGCATCCAAGATATTGAACGACAACCGATTTTCTGCAAAATCAAAATCAATTGCTGGAAGTGCACTTTCTCAAAAAAACAAGAAGTAATTATGAAATTAACCAATACATTGAATCTTAAAAGATGCCCACATTGTAACATAGCCAGCCCTAACATATATCTCCAACATCAATTTGCAACAACAGATGCAAATGACCAAAACGAAAGAATATGGTGTAATTATGTATGTTCAAATTGCGGAGGTGTAACATTAGCTAGTAAATACCGAAGTTCTGATATTGCTTTAGAAATCTTCCCTCAACCCCAGATTGTTGAAGACTGTATTCCAGAAAAAGCAAAACAATTTTTGCAACAAGCAATAGAAACAATTCATGCGCCAGCTGGATCAATAATGTTAGCTGCCAGTGCGATAGATGCGATGTTGCAAGAAAAAGGATTTGGCAAAGGAAGTCTATACACAAAAATACAGGATGCAGCAACTGACCATTTAATAACGGAAGGCATGGCTCAATGGGCACATCAAATAAGACTTGAAGCAAATGACCAACGACATGCGGATGCAGATGCTGCATTGCCAAATGAAGAGGATGCTAAACGCATTGTTGAGTTTGCTCAAGCACTTGCAGAATTCATTTATGTGCTCCCTAACAAAGTAAACCAAGGTATTGAAAAAACAAAAGAGCAAAAGCAATAACAAACAAAACGAGAATTATTTATAAAAAGGAAGTACCCGAAAATCCAAAGAGTAGGGATAATTTAATAGAATAATTATGGGAAAGTTTAAAATTGGAGATCAAGTTGCTCTCAAATCAGGCAGTCCAACTATGACAGTATCAGATATCTCGATGAATTTAAATGGAACACAAGAAACTGGATTCGTACATGTATCTTGGTATTCTGATGGTAAAGTCAATAGAGATGAATTTCATGAAGATGCTTTAGAAATTGATGAATAAAATGGGACTATCCAAAATTTTGTGTAAACGGTAAACTACAGGATTCAGGCTCAATACTTGAATCCTGTTTTTATTTTCTCAAGAAATACATATTTGACACATTATCATTCGTTCCTTTTCACTCTAAACACATCATTTCCTACGCGATACACCTCAAAATCCTCAAATGAGGCTAACCCTTTTGTGACCAAATTGCACACATCGGAGTAGGTATATAGCTTTCTTTTCCGGTCAAAGCCCACTATGTCCGAGATATTCATCTCTTTGTACTGGAAGTTATCAATCAAGTGGTTGATAGCGTCCATTAGACGATCATCAGTAAATCCGTTTGCAATTACACGCTCTGTCAGCAAATTGAAGAATGCGCTTGATTGTTTAGGAAATGCCGCTCTGAGTCGGTTGATATTCACCAACAATCCTTTCTCAGTCAGCGTATCGGAATATATGCTGATCTCATAGCTTGCTTCGCTCCCGTTCGTAGAGACCACGGGCAGCCCCTTCTTTGAGGGCTTGCATAAACTCATCGTCTGAGACTTGATGAGATCCCCTATCTTTTTGGGTTCTGTTGTCATAGTTTCCTGAAAGTATCTTTTCAAAATTTGTTGGTTTGATTATCCAGTCAAACGTCGCTGTAAATCCCCGCTGGTTATCACCCCTGAGAAAATTACTCGCTGCGGCCTTCTTGAGAGCCTCCGCAAAGGATTCTTTGCCGCGCTCTTTTATCCGCGCCGCTATAAGCTTACGGCGTTTGTCTGATAATGGCATCATAACCCTGCCAAATACCCCTTTGGTTTCAGAATTGAAAAATTCAACAAGTTTGTCGTAGTCGATTTTCTCTGCGTGCAAATCTGCGTTTGCACTAAGAGATGATTTATCATCTACCCTCTTGTTTAGTTTATGTTTATTGAAGTCAAAAGCATTTTCACTGCTTTGGGTATTACTTTGGGGTTCGGTTTGGGTATCACTTTGGGTACTGCTTTGGGTATCGTTTTGGTATAAATTATTTATACCTACTTCTAAGATCCGATACTCCGTCAGTTCTCGTTTCACCTTTCCACTTTGGTAATCTATCAATCCGGCTTTTACCAACCTGTCCCGGCTTCGCTGTAGCGTAGGTTCGCTTATTCCCAGTGAAGCACATGCAACCTGATTCCCTTCCCTGAAAGGATTCTTCCATGCAAGCGAGTTCGCTGTATCCAATAGATGAAAATACAAGGCTATCTCACTTGGACTAAAACAATTCTCTCTATGACAAGACCAAAATTGATTGATTAATTCGATGTAATTCATTACTTCAATTTTATCCACCGGTCATTTAAGGTATGACCGATTTCTATCTTACCCTCAACCTCCAGTTCATTTAATGCCGAATATATCTGAGAATAAACTTCTTTTTGGAGTTCAAGCAAAAGCACATGAGAGGGTACCTCATTGTGCTGTTTTCGATCCGACAATAATTGCCCTATAATGACAATCAGCAGATTTTTCATAGACTTGATCTTAATTGCTCTTTATCCCGGCTTCTGTAGATATGCAGTAACCGATGCATAGCGCGTAGCTCAAAGAGCGAACATTTACCATAAAAATGCATTAGGATGTCGACCTTTTCAGCATCCTGTTTTAATTCATCTTCTGTCATAACTTCCTAAATTCATATATCCATTAACCTCATTAATAAATTCCTCAAGGGAATAGCAGATCACATATTTATAGCCGAACCTTTCAACGGTTTTCTGCCATACTTTCTGAGCATCTGATTGTGTCCCCTTTCCGGCTTTCATTTCAATACAAAGGGCACCATAGGTCTCTCTTTTCTGAAAGAGGATCAGATCCGAAACGCCTGGCGTAACACCCTGACGTTTCAGATTTACTGCCTCTATCTTATTACGGCTTCCTCCATTGGGAACGGCAAAGAGTAAATTCCCAATATGGGAGTACTGATACTGAAACCAACGGACACAAGCCTCTTGTATTTCTGCTTCAAGATGATTCATTCTATTGACACTTGAAATTCATAACCATACGCCTTCAACTCTTCAATCCATTTATGAATAAGGGGTCGAGGTGGATTCGCGAGCAAACTATATGGAACATCAACTTGTCGGCATCTTGCTATTACTGGATACCCATAACGCCTCATATTTGCATGAAGAGTATACCTTCGCTGTTGCTTCTTGCGCGTTTGTTCTTTATCCATAATAATTTGATTTTAACCGAAAGCCTATTAAATATAGTTTTGATAAATCTCTCTGAATGATCCATTATTCCGGTGCATAAGCAGCCAAGAATTCTTCTTCGATGATATAATCTACTTGAAGGATTTTAGCCTCTTCTAATTTGATGGTAAATTCTTCTTCAGGACGTTGACTCTTGATGCGCTCTCGGAGTATCTCCATGGCATGGTCAAGATCAACCGATTTAATGACTGCATTAGCGGTATAGGTATAGGCATCCGAATTGGTGATAGTTGCCATAATTTGATAGAACTTGTCATTATCAATTGCATCATCATCATCTTCGACAACTTCCTCCTCTTTCTTGGACAGCTTGTCATCCAAGACTACATCTGTCTTGAATTCCTTCATCGAAATAACATTATAACTTCCGTTGAAGTTGAGTTCGATGTAATCTTTGATAATATCCAGTGCCACCGGAATACTAACCGCAGAGAACAAAAACTTGACCTTTTTCGCTTTCGGCCCGATCTCTGCAACTACCCAATAAATACTCGTTCCGTAATGTGCTTCAAAAGCCGCACGTTGCTGATTGGATACCTCAATCTCCGTTATCTCTTTCGCTTCGAGGTTAAACAGGAGTTCGGAGATCAGGTCTGACGTAATCACCTCTCCCTTATCACAGATCACTTCTTTTCTATCCACCGACACCACTTTCCCGGTGGACTCATCAACACATTCATCTTGCCAAGTCCGATATAAGGACTTGTTTATAAACATATCCTTGCATTTTTGCAATGCTGCCGGTGTCGAGACCGTTTTTATGATCTCATCCTTGCGTGTTTGTACTTTATCCATAATTAATCTGTTTAGATTGTTTTTACATCTGCTCTTTTGTATATTCTTCTATCCTTTTTGTTTAGATCTTTCCAGCAATCCCAACAAACAACGGGATGTCCATGCACATAGATTCCATCAGTTTTTGGATATTGGAAGTACTGTCCGCATAACGAACAACAAGATCCATCTTGAATATCTTCACTTATCTGCCCCATCTTAAATATAGTTTTGATAGATTTCTTTGAATGACTCGAAATATGCATCGTTTGGATCTGGCAAGGCAATGCCAAGTTCGCGAGATGCCCATACTTTTATTTTTTTGAGATAATCTGTGAATTGTTTAGTATCGAGTTCCGTTGTGCTTCGTACCCTACGAACCAAAGACCCAAACATTCGCTTTTCCGAATATCCAAGGAAATACTCACGGAAATACATGTGTACATCATCTTTATCGTTCCCCGTCTCCTGACAAATGCAAGCTATCCAAAGCCAATACAAGCAATTTTGATCGATGGATCTTTGTTTCTTGATCTTTGAAATTGTAACAGTAAATTTCACTTTCAGAATATCAAGGGCTTGCAAATACGCGATAACGGCATCCCTATTCTCCTCAGATTTCAGTTTGAAGGTCATTGAAAATCTTTTTATCGGTGACTTTGTCTCTGTTCTGTTCGAGAAACCGGATAAGGCCTTCAACATGATTCGTCAGTTCGGGGATATCCCTTTCAGGAACATAAGCATATTGCTCGGTGTAAGTGTTGTAGCCGTTCTTTGTAATCACGACAATGTTGTATTCAAAGTCATTGATATGATTACCGCTTTTATTCAGGCAATACGGATAAACAATATGCTGCCAATGCTCACGAAACTTTCCCGAGCTATACTTCCCTGTCATCTTAATGTCATGGACTGATAGCGGCATGAGTTCATCGATATATCCGTACAACAAAACATCGCCGTAACGAGTTGGCAAAATAGCCTCTGTCAACACCTGAGAAATTGCATCTTGGTAATATGTCGCAAACTCCTTACAAAGAGAGATTGGAAACCCGAAAGTCCGGTTATTGAAACATGCTGCTATCATACCGGCATCCCTATCGCTCCAAATCTCCATCTTATCTGATTTCTTGTTTTGAATGAGGCAATCTATCACCTCGTTAAACGCCGTTCCTCTATCTGCTGCTTCACTATCAAACGGCACCCTGTTGATCCTATCGAGCAATCTTTGATATTGCTCTTGTTCAAACTCCTCTTCCGACTTTGGAGGATCATCCGAGAAGCCCCAATACTGGCGGTATATCTCGGATGAATGGATATATCCTTCATAAGCATCCAACAGTGTAGCATAGAACTGATATTTAGGCTGCGTGCTCATATTTCTTTTCCTTATTGAGCTTCAATTTTAACTCAGCAGCTTTTCGAGCCACCAATTGTCCGGCCACGGCCTTGGAATTACCAACGTGCTTATAAGCATCTATACGGCTTATAAAATCATTAGCAGAAACTTCATCAGTAATCAGATTAATGGCTTCCTTTAGTTCTTCAATGACTTTATTATAAGCGGCACCAACTTTTTTTCGTTTCTCCAGATTGGTGATGTATGGAGCTATAACGTGCTTTTGCAAAAAGGTGTTTGCATAAGCCTTTCCGTCTTCATCTACAACAATCGGCAGTTCCATTGTCGAGGGAAGGTTACAGGTATTTTTCCCATCGTTACGATCCGTAGGGTCAAACGTAATGGTACGTTTACGACCTACCGTTTCAAGATAACCTACCAGATCAAGATCAGTGACAAGATCATCATAAGACGATCCACCAAAGAGAGGTACATACCGAATTGATTCATCATTCTTCTGTGTATCGCGGTGAGCGACAAAAATCAGATGCTTATCCATAAGCATGACCTGCTTACAAAACTGACGGAACATCCCTTTTCTTTCTCCAAAACCCTGTAAAGTCAGGGCTCCATTAAGCTTGCCCATTTTGGAATTCTTACGGATGATATAGTCTGCCATAAAGTCCAGCATCTTACCTCCGGTATCAATCACAAGACTTTCAAAAGCACTTAAATCTTCTTTGAAAACATCCTCGCAATCTTCCCAACGTTTGATCTGTACCGTTTCGGTTTGGTGCCCATAATTCACACGGTGAACACCACCATCAAAATCTAACAACAAAGGTTTTGGAGCACTCAGCGCAAGAGTCGTTTTTCCGGCACCGGCTTGTCCATAAACAAGCATTTTTAATTTTGTTTGTACGTCTAACTCGTACGGTTTTCTGATAAGTGACATATTATTTTGAATGTTATTAGTGTTATCTCAATTTTCTATTACCGGTCAGTTTCTTCAATAGCCTCAATTCTGAATAACTGTAAGAAACTTTACTATTACGCTCTCCCACTTTCGTAGGTGTTATCAGTTGGCGATTAACCCAGCTTCTTACCATGGCCTCCCCGAATTGAGCGTAGGCCTCACGCTGTGAGATAGTATCTCGAACTATGCCTAACCGTTTCAGTACATGTTCAGCACCAAGTTCAGCAGATTCAATCCTGATTTCTTTCTCTTCTAAAAGTGTCATCACGCGCCCCTCCTTATTGTTATCGTATTCCCCTTTACCTTGGTATAATACGATCTTCCGGTTTTCAGACCAAGACGCGCCATCCGCGTTCTGACCCGTTGTAAAGCCTGAATATCTCTAAGCACGAATTCTTCCTCATCACCGACTTCAAGGGCGATGGCACCAGCCTCAATCATTTTAGCATTATCAGCTCTTTCGAGTTCTTCTTTTCTTTCTTCAATCTTGTCCATTGTGATATGTTTATTTATTCGATTTCAAATTTTACGGTTTCGACCTTAGTCCTACATTCATCTCTCACCTTCATATTTCTCAAATCCAGATTGTTGATAAAGATCATCTGGACTGTCATCAAGACTAACAAGCAGATAGCGCTCACCTGACGTTTCATGGGTGACATGTCCATGCTGATATGAAACTTCATACAGAAGAACACAGCGGCGATCTCAGTTGCTTTCTGCAAATGCAATTTCTCTTTAATGTTTTTCAAATGATTTTGTACCGTAAACGTAGAGACACACAAACGGTCTGCCGTTTCTTTTGCCGAGGCACCCCACGCCGTCAACTCCATGACTTCGAGTTCTCTTGTTGATAAATTCATAAGGCAATTGATTGTTTTGTGATTTGACGTTTCCAGAAATCAAGAGACATTGTTTTAATCTCCACCTGATCTCGCATGAATGCGCTATCGGGATTTCTACGGGCGACCCAAAGTGCATCCCTCAATCTTGCACTGGCCTTTTCAAAGACCGCGACTAATTCTTTAAGTCTTTCCATTGCTTCCATCTTAATCTCCAGTGTAATGAGCTGTTCTGTAATACTCCATAGCCCCACGAATGTAGGCTTCTGATCTATAATAAGCCTCTGATTGATTATCAATAGGCGGTACGTTTTCTGCTGCCTCGTTCAACATCATTTCAGCCTGCCATTTTGTTTTTTTCTCTTTGTCTGCTATGATTTGCTTTTCAACTTTCCAAGCTCTTTGGAGTGCTAATGAGAATGTTGGAAACAGAAAATTGTTGCTTTTGAAAATTCTCCAAGCCCTTGACATAACCGCTGATTTTGAAACTGATGTTTTCATAATGATTATTTTTAGTCATTGTTTTTTGTTACATTTGCCGTTACATTTGTAACACGATGCAAAGATATAGCATTGCTATGTGTTTTTGAAATTTGCAGCGTTAAATAAACAGCATTACTACGTTATTTTATTATAAATGGAGGCTACAACCGTAAAAGACAGGCTTATTCAATTTTTAAAATACAAGCACATTTCTCAGGCAAAATTCGCTTTATCAGTTGGATTATCCGGTGGTTTTGTGAATAGTATTAGAAAAAGCATTCTCCCTAACACCTTAAGCAGAATTGCTGTGCAATATCCTGATTTAAACACAGGATGGCTAATTACTGGAGAGGGTGGTATGCTAAAAGAATTGGAAGACTCGGCTCATGCGGTGTCCGATCTCCAATTTTTAAATATTCCATTCGTCCCCATCCATGCGCAAGCCGGCTATGGCCGAGGTTATGGTGATCTTGAATATATCAAGACATTGCCAACCTTTCCTGTGATAGTAGATAAGACCTATCGAGGCAAATACAGAGTGATAGAGGTAGAAGGTGATAGCATGGACGATGGAAGTCGCAATGCTCTTTGTGATGGGGATAAGATATTATGCAGAGAGGTAAAGCCGGATGATTGGAAATCTAAGCTGAATTATAAGGACTGGTTCTTCGTCATCGTCTACAAGAACGACGGAATCGTTGTCAAGCAGATCATAGATCATGACGTGGAAAACGGCATTATCAAATGCCACCCCCTCAATCCTATCTTCGACGATTTTGAAGTGAATCTACGGGATGTGGCAGAGCTATTCAATGTGATTAAGATTGTAGAGAGAAACGCAAGAATATAATATTTAGTACCTTAACCTCAAATCAATAGGAAGATGAAAAACAAAAACTATTGGCTTTTTGGAGCAAGTATCCTTCTTTTAATAATCTCCATAGCACTCAATATCAGTAGCTTTGTACTAACTAATGAAGCAATAGTTTTAGTTTTTGTTGGAATCCTTGCCACATTCATTGTAGTAGGAAACTATGCTCAAGTTGCTGAAATTAAAAAAGAATTTCAAGATAAAATCAAAGAAATAAATGACGGAAATAAAACAGAGAGAAACAAACTTAACGCAGAACTTCAAGATAAAACCAAAGAACTTCAAGACTTAAAAAATTCAGTACTTTACAATATTGGTGAAACATATCGGACTCTTTCGTATACCTCCATCAACGAGAATTTATGCAAATCATCAGTAGGTTATGCAATAAAAGGAGTTAATGCTTATGAACAAAGCCGTGATTTTAATGAACAAAAGTACAAAGAGTCATATAGTGAGGGACTATCTCAAATGATATTGTCTATTCTAAAGGACAAAACCAATTGGGAGAAAGAAAGTGATTTCGATAATAAAAGAATAGAAGAAGTGAAACAATTTCCAGATTATATACGAGAGAAATATCAAATAATAACTCTTCTTCAAAAATATGAAGAAAAAAAAAGCAAAAACACGGAAGAAATACCTCAGGCCGATCCAAGTTAAATGTGTGTAGATAGGTAAGGAATGATCTAAAAACTAATATTACTGAGTTATGAAAACACTTGAAATTTCAGCATTGATTGGAAATAAATATATTATTCCAGGTCATATTAATGATCAGAAAATTTACAGACGAACCTTTACATATTTAGAAACCAGAAAAGAAGAAAATGCTATAACAGTTTTCTTTGATGCAAACGAAGCCAACAGGCTTAAAGATTATTTCAATCGTATAGATCAAAGTAGAAAAGGCATGGGCTCCGACAGCTATTATTTGCATTTCCCATCCGACAATTCGTGGTTTGAATCTATAATTATAGAACAAGAAGCTGATCTCGCATTCACATTCAATATATCAGGTAAGAATGAAATTATTGGCGGGTCAGCAATTGATATTTAATCTAAGATAAACAAAGACATATCACATACTTGAAAGAAATATCGAAAAAGCCAATTATGGAACCTTTGAAAAATGTCACTCTCAATAGATGACCCAAATTATTTTTGAAGTATAGACCTTATAATTAAAGATATAGATTAGGCTAACTGGATACCTTCCGAAAAGATAATTCCAGTAAAACAATCTCAATTCAGTAGATATGATTAACTTTGCAAGAAGTTGTTTGATATGGATAGTAATACTAGATATATAGCTCGTTTAATGTTTCAAAATAAGATTTATTCTTATGATGGAACAGCATTTGAGACATTCTTTACCCAAATAATGCAGCGATATAATCCAGCATTTCGCCAAGTTAAACCTCAGGGTCAGTATGGAGATAGAAAGAATGATGGATTTGATTCGACTACTGGAACTTATTATCAAGTTTATGCTCCTGAAAACATTCTAGCAAAGGAAAAAGAAACAATAGAAAAGCTTGTTACAGATTTTAATGGGCTATATTCATATTGGCAAAGTTTAACCCCAATAAATACTTTTTATTATGTTGTTAATGACAAATATAAAGGAGCTTATGCGAGTTTATATGAGGAATTACAAAAAATAAGGAATCAATACTCAGATATAACAATAGACACTTTTCTTTCAAAGAACTTAGAAGATATTTTCATGAGTTTAGATGAAGATTCCATGACTCATGTTATAGGCATTATACCTGCTCCTGACAATACTGATGTTGAATATGGCGTTATGAATGATGTTGTGAATTATTTACTTGAAGTCAAAACTAATTCACTGCAAGAAATAATCCCTGCAAATCCTGATTTTATTCAAAAAATTACTTTCAACAACCTAAGTGATAATATTGCTCATTTTTTAAATTGCTATAGAATAAATGAATATGCAATATTTGATTTTTTTGAACTAAATAGTAAGTTCGCAAAAAATGAACTTAGAAATGTATTCAATGGCTTATACAATGAGGCATTGAAAGACATCTCTGATTCAGCGGATAAGAACGATCAAGTTTTTTTATATATTTACGAGAAAGCGTATCCTAAGCATTCAATCGCCATAGATTCAGCCATATTTACTTTAATGGCTTACTATTTTGAGTATTGTGATATTTTTGAAGCACCAACAATATGATTTTACCATCCAAACATATTAGTTTATCTGAATCTTTATTAGGTTTAGGTGGGGCTGTCTTACAAATGATAACAAATCGACCTTGTTCTCTGGAATATGTGTGGCAAGAATATTCAAAGATAAACAACAACAGAGAATTATTCCCAGCATATCATAGTTTTGACAATGTTGTATTAGCAGTTGATTTATTATTTATAATTGGAGCAATAAATATTAATTCAGAGGGAGAAATATACAGAAATGAAGCTGATTAAATTAAGAGCGAACAAAGATAGTTTTCATCCTATCCCTTTTAATGAAAAAGGGATTTCTCTGATTATTGCAAAGAAGAGGACAGAAAACGATAGAAACACATATAATAGTGTTGGTAAATCTTTATCTATTGCATTAGTCCATTTTTGCCTTGCCAGCAATAAAATACCAGCTTTTGAAGAACAGCTTTTGGATTGGGAATTTTATTTAGACTTTGAAATAAATGGGATACTATATACATCTAAAAGGGCAACAGAGAAACAAGAAGTAATCTACTTAAATGACGAAGAAATGTCATTAGGCGATTTCAGAATAAAATTAGCTGAAAAAATTTTTGGCATTGTAGAATCGATCCCTTATTTGACTTTTAGGACACTTATATCCCGCTTTATACGTCCCAAAAGAAGCAGCTATGAATCATATTCAGACTTCATAAAAGAAGAAAAACCATATCCTAAATTATTGAACAATTCCTTTCTTTTAGGCCTTGATATTAACAGAATTATCAAGAAAAATAGTCTAAAAGAAGAATTTGATTCAATCAAAGATTTAGGAACTAAAATTCAGAAAGATCCTATCATGCGGTCTTTCTTCATGAAAGATGAAGCCGCTGAAAATGTAGAGATAAATATTGTTGGATTAGAACAAAAAATTAATAAGCTTCAAACAAACATAAACAATTTTGTTATTGCAGATGATTATAACTCAATAAAAAATGAAGCTGATCGCATTTCTAATTCTTTAAGGATATTACGGAATAAAGCGACCAAAATTCGTTCTGCAATTGAAAGCTTGGAAAAAAGTCTAAAAGTAAAGCCTGATATAACACAACAACAAATCGCAAGTTTCTATGCAGAAGCTCAAATTCAGTTGAGTGATATGGTTATAAAAAGGCTTGAAGAAGTTGAATCATTTAACACTAAAATATTAGATAACAGAACCATTAGCCTTCTTAATGAAAAACAATCATTTGAAAAGAAACTGGAAGAAGTAGAGATTCAAATAACCAGTTTAGGGCAACAAGAAGATGCAAAACTTCAATATCTTAATTCACATGGAGCGTTGGGAGATTATACCCAATTAACAAATCTCCTTGCTGAATATAAATTGAAACTATTGAAATTACAACAATACAAAGGATTAGTCAAAGAATATAAAACCAGACAAGAAGAGGTTAAAAAGGAATTTGCAAATGAAAATATTGCAACAGTTAAATACTTGAGTGATATAGAACCGCTTATTAAGAAGAACATCTTGATGTTCCAATCTTTTTCAGAACAACTTTATGAAGGAAAATCGTCCGGTATAACAATTAACAACAATGAAGGTATAAATACGACTCGATTTGACATAAAGGCTAAGATTGAAGACGATACAGGAGATGGTGTAAACGAGGCACGAACTTTTTGTTTTGATTGGACATTACTTAAGGCTCAATATAACCATAATGTAAAATTTATTTTTCATGACAGCAGACTGATTTCAGAAAATGATCCACGTCAAGTCGCCAAAATGTTAAAAATTGCGTACAAAGAATGTCAAGATAATAATTTCCAATATATTTTATCAGTAAATCAGTCTACTTTAGACTTAATGCGAAATGAACTAAATCATCAAGAATATAAGGAACTAATAATCGACAGTGAGGTTCTTGAATTAAACGACATTTCTGATGAAAATAAATTATTAGGCATTCAAATAGATTTGAATTATACAAAAGAGTAAGATAAATCCTTGAAGTTTCAATAAAAGATTTTTATCTTACTGCCTTTAAAGAAGCATTTATAATATTACTAATCCAACAAATTGATAGCCTCTTGTTTCATCTCCTCATCAATGTAATCAAGAACCTTTAGCGACATCATACAATTATAATTATTTGCCGCAAGAAAGCGATCTTAACTTACAACCCAGACGGGACACACGATTTAGAACTAACAGAGGAAAAATATTGAGGTAGAAAAATAAGCGAAATTAAGAATTCCATTCTTCACTTTCAATGCCCAACGCCTACATTTTAATCATAAAGTGTAGGCTTTTTTTTTAAAACAGCAGTCTTTTATGGGCTTAATTAGTTTTTATTTGATAATATTTCACACCTTCAAATCAAAACGAAACATCGATAAATAAAGGATTTCATGTGATTACTAAAAATGCGAATATCATCCGACATAAAATAAAATACATTTTTTTTCTTACATATATTTTTAATGCCAAATATTTAGTATACTTTTACCCTTGCATTGAAATGCTATTCAACGCGACCCTTCCTAAGCCAAAATCCACAGAGAAATTTACGCATAACGTCGAACAAAATGCATTCGATTGAGATTGTTGTGAAATTTAACTCTATAAAATAACATGCCTATGGAAAAGAACGTCCTATTTTTTTGTATTGGTCTCTTATGTGTCTGCTTTCTAACTCAATGCAAGAAAGACAATACACTTACAGATATTACATTGTACAACCAACCCACATCGGTTATCAAGCAATACATTAAAGGCAAGTGGATTCTACATTACGATATTGGCGGAATAAATGGAAAGACAAGACACAACTATGTAAATTCATATATGGAATTCAGATTTGGTTCTATTGATTCTATCATTAAGAATATCAATAGCACTATCGAAATTAAATCTCCAATTAATTGGTTCAAAGCTCAAGATATATTTACTAATAGCTCAATATATCTTATGGGATACAGCCTTTATAAGACTGGAGCATCTTCTAGTTATAGAGTAAGTGAAATTAAAAATGACACATTAATAATTGCGGAGCCGGTAGCTGATGGCTACGGATATATGCTTACAAGATATTAATCTATTAAAATTTTAAAGATATGCTACACATACAATACAATACAAGAATTTGTCTAACAACGTTGTTTAGTGTCCTGTTTTGCGCATTAGTATTTTCTCAAAATGGAGACACTATTGCAATACAAAGAAATGGTTCCTCTCACAAAATAAATTTTATACAATTTCAGCTCAAACAGAAATCTGATAGACACATAAGCAACGGCAAGCAATTTTTATTAAAAACTCTGCATGCTAAATCTGACGATAATTTACAATTAATAAAATCAGACGCAGACCAAGATGGTCATACTCATCAACGCTATCAACAATTCTACAAAGGGATTAAAGTTGAAGGTGGCGAATATCTCACCCACAGTAAAGACGAGTATATTTATACCATAAATGGTCATTTTGCAGACATCACTATTTCAAGCACCACTCCACAAATTGATTCAATAACGGCTCTTGCATTTGCGACAAAAGCACTGAATGCAAAAAAATATAATTGGTCAACCAAAGCAGATAAATATTATCCGAAAGCGTTTTTGGTTATTTGCAAAGAGCCCACAAAAGAGAGCTTTCATTTAGCATGGAAATTTACTTTAATAGCATCAGAACCTATGCTAGCTGAAGATATTTATGTTGATGCAAACACTGGTAATATCATCAACAGAATATCCTTAATACAAGACAACAATATACAAGGAACTGCAACAACCAAATACTCAGGAGACCAAACCATAACAGCAGATAGTTTTTCTAGCGGATATAGGTTAAGAGAAACTCAGAACAACGTAAATATACAAACACAAAGCTTCAACCATAACCAATACCCCACAAATACATCAATTGCCTCCGATTTTGTAAATAATAATTCAAATTGGACAAGTAGTAGCTGGACGAACTTCACTAATGACCGACCTGCCTTAGATGCACATTGGGGAGCTGAACAAGTTTACAGCTATTGGCATACTGTTTTTGGCAGAAATAGCATCGACAACAATGGACTTACAATTAAAAGTTATGTACATCTTGGAACTGGTTATGATAACGCGTTTTGGTATTCTCCAACCTTATCTATGTACTATGGAGATGGAAGTATTTTATTCAAACCTCTCACAGCCTTAGATGTCTGCGCGCATGAATTTGGACATGGAATTTGTCAATACACAGCAAACCTAGCCTACCAAGGCGAGTCCGGCGCATTAAACGAAGGGTTTAGTGATATTTGGGGAGCCTGCGTCGAGTATTGGGCTGCGCCCAATAAACAAACATGGTTAATCGGAGAAGATATCACTCTAAATCAAACAGCTCTTCGCTCACTAAGCAATCCAAAACAATTCGCGCAACCTGACACATACGGAGGCACTTATTGGTATTCACAAAATGGATGTTCTCCTAGCTTAGATAATGATTATTGTGGAGTTCACGCAAACAGTGGAGTTCTTAACAAATGGTTCTATTTATTATCGCAAGGCGGTAGTGGAACTAACGATAAGGGGAATTCTTACAGTGTAACCGGAATTGGCATTAATGATGCGCAAATAATTGCATATAGGGCTGAGAGAGATTATCTTTTCTCTTCAGCAACATATCAAGATGCATATAATGCAACAATACAAGCGGCTGCTGATGCTTTCGGTTCTAATTCCACACAATTATCTTCTGTTATATCTGCTTGGTACGCTGTAGGTGTTACAGGATCTTCATACATCGTATCTGCATCAATTAATGGTGATGATATGGTTAGTCCCGGATCCACTCATACTTATACATGTTCTCCATCTAATTCTAATTATACATATGAATGGTATATTGATGAAAATAACACCAGCCGCGACACACAATTTATCAATGGCAACACCAACACGATTACCTTTAATGGGGACGGAATATTTGATCTTTACTGTAACATTTATGCAGGTTCAGGTCTTATGTTAGGTTCTGGGTTTATTGAAATACTTTGTTCTTCTGGCTATTATAATGTTAGCAATACCATTACAGGAACTTTAACTGTGCAATTAAAAAATACGGCCCCCACAATTGAAAATCAAACTGTTAGCTACGAATTAAGTAGCCTTCAGAACTCATCTACCAAACAACAAGGATCTTTTGATCAAGGCGGAACAAATTTGAACGTAAGCGCTATGCCCAAAGGAGTGTATGCAATCAAAATTAAAATTAAAGCAGGAGTTGAAGAGATACACAAAGTCATTTTGAAATAAGTTGTTATTTCAAAATTCACAAGATAAACGCCAAACGATTAATTCTCGTTTGGCGTTTTAATTTTTATAGCTCGGCATTCAAATTACATTACTACCTTTGAAGAATATTTGGAACGGATTTAAAAACTTCCTTCCATGTAGAAATTATACTTTAGAGAAGCACAATTAAGGCAACCAATCAAAAGTCATAAATCGCACATTTGTTCACCAATAGTTCACCCATAAAACTCACAAGTACAAGTATGTGATTATATGCGTGTATTTTATAAACATACGCAAAACAGTTTCCTAAACTTTAGATCCGGGTTCGATTCCCGGCGGGACTACCACTAAAGCCCCCAGCTTTACTGTTTTGTGTAATCCGAAGACGAATCAGTCAATGACTTACCCGCAATAAAAGGCACAAACTGCTCAGAAATTGATCGTATCTTCGGAGTGTCATTACTCCACTGCATCTTCTTCCATCCCCGTTTCTTTCCTTTGAAAATACTCCGAAGGGGTCATTCCGACAAACTGCCGGAAGTTACGCAAAGCAGTAACCCGCGAGCGAAATCCGACAAAAAAGAAAGCCTCCTGAAAATTATCCGATTGTCCGGATTCAATCTGTTGCAGGAAATCATCAATACGCAACCGTCCGACATAATGCGTATAATTTTCATATCCGTTTTCGCGCATAGCCTGCGAAAGAGTTGTTCGGTTGGTGAAAAGTTCGGAAGCTAATGTATTAAGAGAGAGATCCGGATTTCGCCAGGCACGGCTTTTTCTCATATACGCATCCAATCGCTCAATCAGGATGGCATTTCGTTGCTCGATAGCACATTTTTCCAACAAAGCCTCTTCGTCCTCTTCCACAGCCACCTCCATCTGTGTTTGTTTCTCTTCAGCTACACTCTTCTCCACCGATTTTCCTATCAATCTATCAAAAAGCTCCATATAAACGATATAGAGACTGCATCCGACACTGATATAATAATAGACTATATTGAATACCGGGTGGTTAAACATCACCACCAGAATATATGCAAGAATATTGATAAATAAAACAAGAATATATTTCCTTATCCAGACATGATCGGCATTACGATAAAGTGTCGTTCGGTGCATAAATAAAACGACAAAGATGGGGCTGAATACCAGCAGGGCGAGCAAGAGACGAAACCAAACCTCAAACCGATCGGCATGTGCAAACATCTCTAAAAGCGAATTATAGGATGTATACTGCACGCCCGCCCACAACGAGACAAGGTAAACACACAGCAAAAACAACCAACCGGAATAGAGTTTCACGATCCTCCAGAGATTTAGCCAACCGGGAGCAATAACCTCTATCGGATACATAACGTAACATATGACCATAAAAATTGCCTGCAACAACAATTTTGCAGAAACTACTATTTCAGGCACATCGCCATTACACAGTGCAATAAACCGGGTAATGTAATTATACACGGAGAAGGAGACAATAACAGCCAGAATAATACGGGAGCGTTCTCCCGCCTTACAACGGGCAAACAGCAACAGAGATGCCAGCAAGCACACCAATGCGCCGGCAAAGACTGTAGCTATATATAAATGCTGCATTACAGGTAACAATTAAATATGATCAACGAAGGAGTATACTATTTTGCATCTGCCATACGTATCCTCAAATGCCAAATAACAAGAGATGCCCGGCAAAAAAATCTAATTTACAAATATACGAATTTAAGGAATTATAATATCAAATTTTAATTAAGCTTCTGCTAAATTACCCGCAAAGGAATCAGTACCTTCCTGTCGTTTCACACTCATTACGTTTCAACTAAAAGGCAAACACAAAAAACAATCGACAGATGCAAGCAAATTAAACAGACAAAGTCCCGTTTGGAATAGCATACCGCCATCGGCGCACAAACAAAATCGATTACAAACGATCGCTTGCCGCACAAGAATAACAATTGAAAATCAGAATAATACAATAGTAAAAAATAAATTCTGTAAATATGGTACAACAGGTTTGTAAATATGAAACACGCATGAGTCTGTTTTTTCATACATTTGCATATTAAATTTTAAGTGTGTTGTCACTCCCTTGTTGTACAGTCTAAATTTTCACAGACTACCCAAACACTTATTATCAGCATTTTTCGGCACAAAGAGTCAGCATAATTATAACGAATCATCGATCAATTGCCTGTGTAGAGCAAAGTCCTTTATTGCCCAAATATTTATTGCATGAAAAAACATTACCTTGTATTCTTATGTATTGCATCGAGTCTTTGTGTAATGTCGTGCAGTAAAACAAATGAAGGATCCGTTACGGCAAACCCGTTCGACACTACCAGCGAAAGCAGTAATAATGTGCGGGATAAAATTGTTGTTATCAGCGATCTTCACCTTGGAAACGACCTGACGTACTCTGAAAACATAAAACATCTGAAGCGGCTACAGCAGTTTCTCAACGAAGTTCGTTCATCGAACACGATCAGGGAGATGGTTATTGCCGGCGATATGTTTGACGAATGGTATATTCCGACGCGCGCAGACACTTATAGCGGCGGCTCGCAGGCCTCTTTTATCAAAAAAACCGTAGCCGCCAATAAGAGTATTTTTGACGTACTGAACGGCATTATTCAGGATAAAAAAATCAAGCTCACTTATATTCCCGGAAATCACGACATGGGAATCACGCCTGAAAATGTCAATATTGCCATACCGGGAGTGAATCAGGCCCGCGATGGAAGTGACAAGTACGGTATCGGAACCTATCACCCCGATGGTTATGATCAGATTGCTATCGAGCATGGTCATCGCTACGATTTCTTCTGTGCGCTTACTCCGATGGCAAATGAGGCCGATGCTCCGGGCGCGACGCTGGCCCCTGGTTATTTCTTCGCCCGCATAGCAGCCAATTCATTTACCGACCCGACTACACAGGCTGCCGCGACAAAAGTGCCTGTGGTAGTGCTCAACAATCCGGGCGATGCCGAGCAGTATAGCAAATACATCTATTACACACTATGGAAGACTGTAATGGAAGGAGTAATTTACGTAAAAGATAATTTCAGCGACCCCATTATAAAGACAAATATAGGCAACTACACAAAAACGTATGCTATTAATGACATTCTTCCCTACAACAGCGTCGACGGCAGTATTCGGATGAATCTCTATAATGGATTGTTTACGCAAACCAACTGGAATGAGAGGGAGAAATACAACAACGTAATGGTGATGACGGATATCAACAAAGCAATAGTGGGTAGTCTGAAAACGCAATATATTGATGATCAGGCAAGCACTCAGTATTTTCGCAATCCGCTTTCTAACGTTCGTATTGTAGTTTTTGGGCATACACACATCCCGATGATCAAGTCATATACAAATCTCGATGGAGCTCCCTGTATTTATGCTAATTCCGGCACCTGGGAAGATCAGAAAACCCGGGATAAGAATGCGGTGACAGAACAGGATACCCTTAAAATGCATTTTGTGATGATTGCACCCGTCAAATCGAACACAAAAAAATTACAGGTTGCATTGTTCCAATACCGTTATGGGAAACATTCACAAGTCGATAGTAAAGAGATAGATCTATAATACTTTTTAACAAAAGGGCATCCGCCGTGATACTCCTTGTATGATCGAATAGCATCGCTACGGATATAGCAAACATTTTCAGGTAAAGAAATCATCTTCGGAAAAAGACAGACAGACTCACGCTCCGAAGAGTACTCCCGTTCATTGTGAAATGAACTTGCCAGCATAATCCAATGTGACACAAGCCAGATAATCAACGGCACTGATAGTCAGTTGCATAGAAAAACAAAATCTAAAGAGAAAAATAGAGCTTATTTCATATTGGCCGACAACTATTTCACGAGCCAATAATATTAATGTTAGTAGAAACCCTTGCCTAATAAAGAGAAAAAATAAAGAGTTTTTTACAAGCTATGCAATTTTGTCGCTGGCAAAGAGAAAAAACGCCCCTGCATCTTCCGATATAGGGGCGTTCGTTATTTATCTTTAACCCGAATTACTTCTTGCCTTTTGCTGCCGTTTTTTTCACTGTTTTAGCAGGAGCTTTGGTTACTGCAGGTTTAGCAGGCTCTTCTACTTTGACCGGTTCTTTGTATGGTTTCACATTGAGAAGTTCTACTTCAAAAATCAGCGTTGCATACGGAGGAATTACACCACCACCGGCACCCTGCTCTCCATAACCTAATGTGTAGGGCACAAAGAATTTATACTTGGATCCGATCGACATTAATTGAACACCTTCCGTCCAACCTTTAATGACCCGGTTCAGAGGAAATGTCACCGGTTCTTTACGATCAATCGAACTATCGAACTTTGTTCCGTCGATCAATGTGCCGACATAGTGAACAACAACGGTATCCACCGCTTTAGGTTTGATTCCGTTACCATCTTTCAAAATAATGTACTGCAAACCACTGGCGGTTGTTTGTACTCCCTCTTTCTTTTTGTTGTCTTCCAGAAATTTTTCACCGGCAGCTTTCTTTAAAGCAGCATCTTTTGCCTGAGCCACCATCATATACGAACGAAAATAGGTACTGGCAAAATCTTTCGACATTAACGCCGAATCACCCTTCAGAGCTACAGAAAACGCATTGATTAACAAGTCGACATTACATTTTCCACCCGGAATACTTTTGATATTTTTCGAAAAATCCGTCCCCAAACTCAGCCCAAGAGCATAACTCATAGAATCGATGTTGTTATTAAAAACTTTTTCCTGAGAAACCGCTTTAGCTTCTGCCTTTTTTGGATTCTTCGCTTCGGCGGTTGCAAAAACCATTGCGACAACCGCAACCATTAAAAACGTTCTTTTCATTTGTAAATTTTTGAATTTTAAACTATTTGACAAAACAATATTTATTGTATCTATAAATTTACCTTTTCTATTCCCGACTATCACTATAACCATACAATCGATTGTCCTGAATATATTTCCATACAATTTCGGGAACAAACCGACGCATATTATGCCCGTTCGCCACCGACTCTCGTACAAAAGTCGACGAGATTTCGACCAAAGGAGCCGGTAAAAGTTTAACTGAAGACAACTCAACCGGAATGTCAATATCAAAACCCGATCGAGGATAAATCCAAATGGAAAACTCATCAAGAATTTTCCGATACTCTTTCCATTTATGAAAAACCTGCCAGTTATCCGCCCCAATCAGCAACGAAAATTCGCGATCAGGATACGATTCACGCAGAGCGGTGAGCGTTCGTATCGAGTAGGTTGGCAACGGCATGTTCAGTTCAAAATCGGAAGCAAACAACCGTCTATCATCGTCTACCACAAGGCAAGTCATTTCGTACCTGATCTTACTATCGACAGCTACATCAGGTTCTTTCAACGGATTTAGAGGACTCACCATCAACCATACTTCTTCCACCTCTGTAAACTCGCATAAATAGTTAGCCAGCACCAGATGCCCCAGATGTATCGGATTAAAAGTTCCTGAAAAAACAGCCGTTTTGATCATGAGTTACGCCCACCGCATTTATTTAGATACCGTAATAAAACCTTCTATCAGGAAGTTTTCCGCCAACCGTTTTCGGATCGAAATGAAAGAAAATCTGAAGATACTTAGAAACACGCGAAGCATTATCAGACATCTTCAAATAGCACACATTACACTTGGGTATACTTCGGAGAGCAATATCTTTAGTCGGTAAAATATTCGCTTCCACAGCTACATCAGCCGCTCTGGAAACATTCTGTCGCAACCATTGCACTGCTAACTGATAACGATTGGAAACAGAGTCAACCATAGCATGATTTTTTTCGATCAATGATTTTCGGACAACAAACGCCGTCATAGCAAAAAGCAAGGTACTATCCGATTTCTCCAATTCTTCACTCAGGCTAATAACGCTTTTAACCGATGGATTCTTCATACACACCATTGTAGCGAAGGGTTCGGGCAACAATGCGGTTTTAATTTTGCCCATAACCACAGCTTGAGCCAAATCGGGATGGGTTCCTATCTTATAATCAATCTGTAGTTCCTTGTTACGAAAACCATATTTAGCAGCTAATAATGTAAACAAAACATCAGGAGTTGTGCCCTGCCCGGAAACAGAAACCAGTTTATTTTTCAAATCTTTGAACCGGATTATAGAATCGGACGAAACAACACTGACAGAACCTTGCACCGGACAGGCAATCATGCAATAGCCCACGCCCTTATTATACAAAATCGCGGCAACAGTAGTAGGCAACACCGCAAAATCAACTTTACCCTGAATCATTTTTGCCTGCAAATCAGAAATTTCATCAAATATCTCAACCCTGATTTTTTGACCCTTCACAACCGGTTCTTTATCCAACCACTGAGAGACGCTGATAGCAGACGGGCCTTTCAACACACCGACAATCAGACTGCTGTCGGTTTTACCCTGACAAGCTACCAGCAGAACCAAGCAGAACAAAAAAATGATTTTCTTCATAAACTGTTATTTAAAAACAATTCGGCATTGTACAATGAATCTATTTTACCCACATCAATCATGTGCAGATTTGAAGGGACAAATCCCTTTATCTCGGTTTGTGATGCAATTGCCAGATAAAAATCAATTATTGAAAATTTTCCATTCCAACCTGCCATCAGATCAAAAATTTGAGGTGATAAGACATGAATACCGGAAAATGCCAGTCGGCGACACAATGAAATATCCAATGCTTCAAAAGGCGATTTCACCTCTCCTGTTTTGACATTTGTCCATCCATTCAACCGTAAATCGTCATCAAAAAGAAGATAACGAGCCGTATCCCGTTCGCTTACCACCACCGTTGCCACACCCTGATGCTCGAGATGATAACGATAAAGTTTCTCAAAATCGATGTTAGAAAGAATGTCAACATTATGAACTAGAAAAGGTTTTCCGTCATCAAAAAACCAGGACGCTTTTTTGATGCCGCCTCCCGTTTCCAGCAAAGCCTCTCGTTCGTCCGAAATTACAATACGTATGCCAAAATTATCGTTTTTCTCGAGAAAAGCGATAATTTGATCCGCAAAATGGTGCACATTAATAATAATTTCGTCAAACCCATTCGCAATCAACTTGCGCAAAACATGCTCCAACAAAGGTTTTCCGTCGATGGGGACCAACGCCTTCGGCATCGTATCTGTCATCGGTTTGAGGCGAGTACCCAGGCCCGCTGCAAAAACAAGCGCCTTCATCGGTCAGATAGTTCTTTCTATATTTTGTTCACGGTGAAACAACGACACCTTCACATCAAATTTTTTGGCAATATGCTCGGCCAGATGCTGAGCACAATATACCGAACGATGTTGCCCTCCGGTGCATCCGAACGAAAACATAAGGTGCGAAAATTTCCGTTCGATATAACGTTGCACATGGGCATCGGCCAGAGGGTAGATATGATCGAGAAAATTAACCACACCACCATCCTCTTCCAGAAAATCGATTACCTCTTTGTCCAGTCCTGTAAAATGCTTGTAATGTTCATATTTACCGGGGTTATTGATAGCTCGGCAATCAAAGACATATCCTCCTCCGTTACCCGACATATCGTCGGGAATACCTTTTTTATAAGCAAAACTATAAATCGACACCTCCAATTTGCGGGTTCCGCTCAAATCGGAAAACTGTTTCATGTGCGTCAACTGCCGCAATACCTCACTCAGATAGGGATATTCGGACACCTCGCCATCGGCCAATATGCGGCGTAAATTGTCGATTGCAAAAGGAACGCTTTGCATAAAATGAGGTTTCTTTTCAAAGTATCCTCTAAAGCCATACGCTCCGAGCACCTGCATTGTACGAAAAATCACAAAATGCCGTAGTTGTGCTCTGAAATTTTCCTCGTCAACCGAAATCAGTTTTCGTAGAGCATCCAGATAAACTTGCAAGAGCTCTTCCCGTAGTTCGTCGGAATATTGTGCTTTGGCCTGCCATAGAAATGAAGCCACATCATAGTAAACAGGCCCTTTTCGGCCACCCTGAAAATCGATAAAATAGGGTTCTCCATCTACAACCATCACGTTTCGCGACTGAAAATCGCGGTACAAAAACGTTGTTGTCTGATCGCAAAGTAACGCCGTTGCCATTTTTTCGAAATCGTCTTCCAACCGACTTTCATTAAACTCCAATCCGGTAGCTTTCAGAAAACAATATTTGAAATAGTTCAAATCCCACAATATCATCCGTTTATCAAACTCTGGCTGGGGATAGCAATGTGAAAAATCAAGTCCTTGTGCGCCCAGAACCTGAAATTCGGGAAGTTTTGCAATCACTTTATGAAGTAATGCTTTTTCCGCATCATCAAAACGACCACAACTCCGCCCCTTGGCAATAGCATTAAAAAGCAGATTATCGCCCAAATCTTTCTGCAAATAGCAGTGAAAATCTTCAGAATGAGCCAACACTTCCGGCACCGGCAGTCCTTTGGAAAGAAAATGAGTATCCAGCATCCAAAAAGCTTTGTTTTCTTCAATTGAAGTCCCCAGCACCCCTATCAACACCTGTTTTTTGCCCGTCAGTCTAAAATAACGACGGTTACTGCCCGATGACGGCAATTCATATACATCTTCCAACGCCTCCCTGGTGGTCTGCGTAAAGAGAGATTTCAAGGTTTCCATTTCGTTAAATTTATCCTACAAAAATAAACAAAAAGCTTGGATGTTCAACGGAGAAAAATAACGCCGATTTTGGATGAGAATAGGAACGAACCTATCAAAAAAGATCGCAACAACACGCTTATCCTGCCACTTTCACTGAAAACCAATTTGTTAATAACTTTTAGAGCGCAAAAAAGCAGAGATTTCAGCAAATTACCGTAACTTTGCACTGAAAACAAAAGTGTGTAAATGAAGGGCTATAATCAGGATTTTATCTTCGACGAAGAATCGCAAGAGGTGGTGCGTCGCTATGAACAGGCGATACAAAACCGTACGGTGGGTTATTTCGATGTGGAAGAGTTGGAAGTTATTATTGATTACTATCTCAACTGCGGACAACCGAAAGAGTCCTCCAAAGCTATTGATTTGGGTATCAGCCTACATCCGGGAAGCACGGCTTTGCAAGCCAAACGGGCAAAGGTATATCTGGCTTCGGGCGAGGTTCGCAAGGCATTCCAGATCCTTGAACGCACGCATTCTTCCAACGACCCGGAAACCGAGTTGATGAAAGGGGAAGCTTTGTTGCGCCTCAACCACGAATCGGAGGCTCACCTTGTTTTTTCCAGCTTGGCAGATAATACGCAGTCTGACATAGCCAACCTCTGCCTCGACATTGCACATGTTTATATTTCCAACGGATACTACAAAAGAGCATTAATCTATCTTGAAAAAGGACTGACAGAAGACCCGAAGGATATCGATCTGTTGCAGGACGCGGCGTTTTGTTACGAACAAACAGACAAGCCCGACACCGCCATTGAGTATTACAACCGGATTATCGATATTGATGCCTATTCCGTCGAATCATGGTTCAATTTGGGATTGGTCTATTTCAACCGGGAAAATTACCAGCAAGCACTTGATGCATTCGATTTTGTCACCGTTATTGACGATGATGATTTTGGCGGCTGGTTGCAAAAAGGGAACACTCTTTTCCATCTCAACCGTTTTAAAGAATCGCTCGAATGTTATCGTCATTGCGAAACAAAAGTTGCATATCCAGATATTTTACAGGTATTTATGGGCGAATGCTATGAAAAACTGGACGATTATACCAACGCAAAGAACTGTTACGAACGAGCATTGGAAATAAATCCGCAGAATTCCGATGCATGGTCGGGAATGGGAATTTGCAGTCTCGAACTTGAAGTTCCCGAAGATAGTATCCGGTACCTGCTCAAGTCGTTAGAATTCGATGCCGAAAATTTCGAAACATGGGTATATCTGGCGGAAGCTTACATTAACACCAACCGGGTAAAAGAGGCAGAAAAAGCCTATAAAAAATCGCTCAAACTGGAACAACAACAGCCCGACACATGGGTGGCACTTGGCAACATTTACATCGACATGGCGCTCTACCAATCGGCTCTGGATTGTTATTTGGAAGCGTACAAGCAAGACAGCGCGTTGGAAAACATCAACTTGTTCCTTTCCATTGCTTACTATAAACTCAGCGATTTCGAAAAAACCATTCCGCTGCTTCACAAGGCACTGGATCTGAACCCCGAGGCCTCATCCATATTTTTGGATATTTGTCCGGAAGCAAAAGAGTTACTACACAAGCATTAAAATCACAAACAAACTATTCATTTACCGTGCCGGAAATACCTCCAAAGGGCAATCAGGCACTTAACAAACAAAGATTTCGTTATTCATGGGAATTACCGAGCGTATTGCCGCCATAGCCGTATCAATCATCAGTGCAAGTGCATATCCGGGCATTTTTGTTTTAATGATGCTCGAAAGCATGTTCTTCCCGGTTCCGAGTGAAGCGGTAATGCCTTTTGCCGGGTTTCTCATTGTCGACGGCACGCTAACCTGGACAAGCATTATACTCTTTGCTACCCTCGGAAGCCTGACAGGGTCAGTTATCTCTTATGCCATAGGATATTACGGCGGAAAAACATTCATCATCAAATTTGGTAAGTTTTTTCTACTCAAAGAAAAACACCTTGAATTGTCAGAGCGTTTTTTTACCCGTCACGGGCAAATCACTATTTTTATTTCCCGTTTTATTCCTGTGGTTCGTCACTTTATCAGCATTCCCGCCGGTGCCGGAAAAATGAACTTTATCAAATTTTGCATTTATACCCTACTGGGAGCCGGTATCTGGAATGCATTTCTCACTTTTCTCGGATACAAGCTGAAACAAAACTGGGACAGCGTGATGCATTACAGTCATTACATCGACGCCGGCGTACTCGTTGTGCTGGTCATTGCACTCGGGTACTATATTTATAAAATATATAAAAACGTCACCAACAAGTCGGAAGATTAATCCGATAAATCAAGCATGAAATCGTATCGCAAAGAACTCTGGTTTGAAGCAACACAGCGGCGTCAGTTTATCAACATCACGCCACAGGTGGAGATTTGCTTGCGCGAAAGCGGAATAAAAGAGGGCTTGGTGTTGGTAAATGCCATGCATATTACCGCCAGTGTTTTCATCAACGATGACGAGAGCGGATTGCATCACGACATGGAAGTCTGGCTTGAGAAGCTGGCTCCTGAAAAGCCCTATAGCCAATACCGTCACAACGGATTTGAAGATAATGCCGACGCTCACCTCAAACGCCAGATAATGGGACGCGAAGTGGTGGTTGCCATTACCAAAGGACAACTCGACTTCGGACCATGGGAGCAAATTTTTTACGGTGAATTTGACGGCATGCGAAGAAAACGCGTTCTGGTAAAAATCATCGGAGAGTAAAACTGACATAAATGAAGTTTATTTCGATCGTCCGTCTTTTTGTTATCGTCGGCAGTTGCATGTTGGTATTCTTTTTCACCTCTTGCAGGCAACAACCCCAAATACCGGCCAACATTCCGATTCCCGATCAAGAAAAAGAAAACCTCATCACGCTTAACAAAGCGATCGTCAACAACGAAACCCGACAAATAGAGCAATACATCGCAAAAAAACGACTAAAACTAACCAAAGACAGTCTCGGCTTCTGGTGCTCCGGTTTTCTGAAAGAGCGGAAATCTATTGCCAAATCGCAACCGATCGTGACCTACCAATATTCCATTGCACTACTCGAGGGCAAGTTTTGTTATTCCAACCTCAACTCTCCCCGCCGGACAACTATCCGACTAGGCAAAGGTGAAAGCTTTACCGGCCTTGATATGGCACTGCGTAAAATGAATATCGGAGAGCAAGCTGATTTTATTTTTCCCTCCATTCTGGGTTATGGAGTAAGTGGCGACGGACACCGTATCCCCCCCTATTCTCCTTTAATTTGCACCGTAAAACTACTTAACTGCACGGGGAACCAGTAGATAGATTTTATTTAGTACAGACGATTTCAATTTATATTTTCTGATAGTAACGCATGAGTGTCCACTAAAAAAGGACACGATTAGAAATTAAACAAATTCGGTTCACGAGAACCATAGAGATCATTGACATCATTGATATTCTTTTTGTCGAACAAGTCACGTAAGTGAGTTTTGTCAGT